>TARA_R110000787_G_scaffold51692_2_pt1 | contig 28109 bp, 26 predicted proteins | sample TARA_R110000787 | Tara Oceans TARA_R110000787 (sample SAMEA4397920) | marine metagenome | biome: Polar Biome; feature: [DCM] deep chlorophyll maximum layer (ENVO:01000326); material: water (ENVO:00002006), including particulate matter (ENVO:01000060) such as... | depth 35 m | reverse complement strand
GATCAAGTCGGGCGGATGGCTCATGCAGCGCAGTATAGCGCAGGCAGGGTATGGGTTGGACAAGGTGTGGGAGAGAGACGGGGGCCTGACGCCCAGGACCAGCGTCTCAAGCCAGCCTGCCTGCTCAATACCCGGCTATGGGGTTCCAACTCAGGAGACCCGGAATTCAGCCAATCCCGAAAGACTGGCTGGCGGTGGTGTCAGTCTAATGCGAACCAGTCTCCGATATTCGCATACGAGCAGGGACGAGCTTCCATTTGCGCGGCCAAGGTAGACTGCCTGTCCAGGCCCCTCCAGCACACTTCATTTGGGCGTGTTGTCCAATTCGCTTCGGCGCTCTTTCCTGACGATGCCGCCCCAACGTCAATCTTGCTTTTTGCGACACGCGGGCGGCTATTTGTCATTCAAAAAGTGTTTGAAGAGCATCGGCGCGTAGTATCGGCTGTTCATGGGAGAACGAATGGACCAGAAAACCGCCAGACGAGAAGATAAGTTAAAGCTGATGATGCCCGCCTACTGGCGCACACGTCTGCTTGCCCCACGAATAATTGTTGCAATCATAGCGCTATTGCTTGCTATCTGGCTTACGAGTGCCTGGTTGATTGAGCGCTCCCACTCCGTAACCACTTCCGACGCACGGATCGCCGCTGACATTTTGTCCGTGTCCGCTGACGTTTCGGGTAACATCACGGCCTCATACGTGTCTTCCGGGGACCATGTCAAAATTGGTGACATCTTGTACCAAATCGATGATCGTGAAGCCCGTCACTTGCTGAGAGAGTACCTTGCCGAAGAAGAAGGCCTTGCGGCGCAGATTCAGCGCGAGCGCACACGGCTTGGGCTTGTGGGGTCAAGGTCCGGAACTCAAATAGATGCGAGCAGAGCCGATGTGCAATCGGCGCGCGCTGCCGTAGAGGCGGCCAAGTCTGACCTGACGGCTGCGCAGCGAGACTATGATCGTGAGATGAGGCTTAAGGAAACCGGACTCGTCACACAGAACGTCTTGGATCAAGCTCAGAACAAGCTGCAAGCCGCACAACAAACTCTGCGTGGTGCCGAAGCACGTCTGACATCGTCCTCAGCCAAGGAACGTGAAGCGGTTATTTCCAAGAATGATGCCTCGCTTGTCGTACAAGATTTGAAGATACTGGAAGCGGCCCTAGAGCGCGCCAAGGCGCAGACAGAACGCCAGAAAGTCATCATTGAGAAACATCAGGTCCGCAGCCCTATAAACGGTGTTGTGGATGAGATGTTTTTCGATGCGGGTGAACGGACACTGGCTGGATTCCGGGCCGCCCTGCTGCATGATCCGCAAAAAGTCTGGGTATCAGCAAACATCAAGGAAACGCAGGTCCGTTATGTTAAGGTGGGGGCGCCCGCAAACATAAAGGTCGACAGTGCACCTGGCGCAGGTGTGACTGGACGTGTTTCGGTGATCCACGACCTGACGGTGGCCGAAGCCGCTTTGATGCCCAATCCGAATGCGACCGGTGTATTCACCAAGATCACGCAGCGTATACCTGTGCGGATCGAGCTTGATTCCGGCGACACGCACCTACGTCCCGGGTCAATGGTCCGTGTATCGATAGAGCGACGCAAGGCGAAGAAGTGACTGTAGTGCGAGAAGGCCCGTTCTCTGACAAAGAGCAAGATGCCTTTCCCCATTCTCACGCACTCGACATTCCGGACGCCGCCGGCGCGGCAGTGCTTGAGCGCTTCAGGACATTCGGACCGTCCTATCGCTGGCTCCTCTTGTTTAGCCTGCTTTGCGGATCGTTATCGACCATGCTCGCAGCGACGACGATCAATGTCGCTCTGCCATCCATCATCGGCGCATTCGGCCTGGGGCAGGATAAAGCCCAATGGATGTCCACGGCATTTCTTGCTGCCTCAACGATTGCGATGCTGGCGAACGCATGGGCGATGAGCGCGTTTGGCACGCGGGCAACCTATTTGGTGGGATTGGGGCTTTTCATCAGCGGATCGGTACTTGGCTCTATTAGTTCTACATTTGGACTGCTGATCATAGCCCGCGCCATGCAAGGGGTCGCCGCCGGCTTGCTCCAGCCCATGTCGATGTTCCTAATCTTCCAGACATTCCAGGATAACAAGCGCGGCACCGCTATTGGAATATTTTCAGTCGGCGTCGTTCTCGCGCCTGCTTTCGGACCCGCGCTAGGCGGATTTGCGGTGGATCTGTCAAGTTGGCGCCTTGTATTCATCGCCACAGTACCAATTGCACTGCTCGCTCTGCCGCTAGCCGCCATCCTCATGCCAGGGCGGGACAGCGCGCGCGGCACCAAGGCTCCACCGCTTGATTGGTTGGGACTCTTGTTAATCGGCATCGCAGTTGTCGGATTGCTATCAACCATCGCAAATGGTGACCGTGACGGCTGGTATTCTGACCGGGCCCTCATCCGACTTGCTGTGTCCCTTGCGGCCGGGGCGGTCTTTTTCTGGTGGGAGCGACGACATCCATTCCCCGCCCTCAATCTTCGCGTTTTCCAACATTGGCAATTTGCCTCCGCAGGAATAATAATCGCGTTTACAGGCACCGCGATTTACGGCTCCACTTACCTCATACCGATCTTTGTACAGATGGTGCAGCACTACTCGCCAACAGCAGCTGGCGTTATGATGATTCCAGCCGGTCTGGCAATGGTGATCGGCTTTCCGATTGCCGGGCGGCTGAGCGATCGGTTTGACACGCGGCTGCTTCTTGCAGTCGGGATCATCTGTTTTGGCTTGTCGATGTATTTGATGGCCGGCGTCGCATCGGCTACATCATATTGGACGTTGATCGGGTGGATCATCCTGGGGCGCATCGGCATCAGTTTCTGCATGCCGCCCGCGAATACTACAGCTATTCGAGGCGTTCCCCCGAGCCTGCTCGCCAGTGCTGCAGGAGCAGCGTCTTTCCTGATGCAGGTGGGCGGTGCTTTCGGTGTATCCATTCTGGCCATTCTACTGCAGAGGCGCATGGTCTTTCATGGCGAACACCTCTCCTCGGCCATGACTGAAAGAAATCCGGAGATGCTGTATCAGCATCAGCAAAACATGTGGGCATCGATGGCGAATGGAGAGCCGTTTCAGCGGGCCTACATGAGCGCGTTTGGCCCTATCGCAGAGGCCGTCCGCCGCGACGCGATGGTGTTGGCCTTTCGTGACAGCTTCCTTGTCTGTTCGTTAGGCTTTGCGATTGTCTTTATATTTATACTGCTCCTGCCCAAACCGGAGAACAAGGCGATTCAACGATAGCCTTCCAAACCGAAACTGTATCGGTTCGGATACCTGAAGCAGGTGCCTAAACACGCAAGTCAATTGCCCATTTCAGGAATTTGGCAGCCCCGGATCAATGCGCACAAAGCCGTCGGACCTCGTTGCAACAACCTATAACGCCCAAGGCTTGCCGGGCGCCCGAGCGGCTGTATGGGTATATTCAATAAAAATCCTTTGGGGAGAGTTGGATAGCGACATGCATTATGCTTAACTGCAAAAAGCGCGAGAAGAGCTGACCGGAATTGACGGCCCATTCGAGATCGTCGATTTTGAGGTGCTCGGAAATCGGATCCGCATCTACAAGAATGCACCGCTCAACGTTCGTGACGTTTGGTTATCGACGACCCAGTTCGCCGAAAGACCGTACCTGATCTATGATGAAGAGCGACTGACTTATGCAGAGGCTCACGAGCGGGTGGACGCCGTCGCATCATGGCTGGCTGCCCAAGGCGTAAAGTGCGGCGATCGCGTGGCGATCGCCATGCGCAACTTTCCCGAATGGATGTTGATCTACTGGGCCTGCGTGTCTTCCGGCATTACCGTCGTTGGCATAAGTGCGAAGTAAGTACCAAACCGATCGACCCAGAGCCTGACGCTTTCATGGCAGATATCGATCCCACGCCCATGAAGAAGGTCTTCGACATTCCGAAGTGAAAGTGGAAATCGGAAATACATGAGCACGCCAAGCTGGATGATCTCTGGCGATGTTTTGAAATAGCGGAACGGGTTCTTGCTCATTTCCCGAGGCTAAACGCCCCTGCCCCGCGTCTCAGGGCGTTTGCCCTGACAATCCCCCGTCCACTACCCCTTTGATCGCACTGGCACATTCGCGCGCCGACTTGAAGTCTCGCTTCAGCTGCTGTTCGGATGGCGCAGATCCACTCCTAGAAACAGATAGCGCCGCCACAGTCCGGCCACCGAGTTCGATTGGTACGGCCAGGCAGTGGATACGGTCAAACATCTCGGCACGATCCAAACCGTATCCGCATTCACGGATCGCCTGGAGTTCATCCTTCAACAGGCCTGCTTCAGTGATTGTTCCGGGTGTCAGCCTCACGAAGTCACCCGCACTGAGATATGCATCGAGGTCGGTTCTGCTCAATCCAGCCAGCAAGACCTTGCCGATACCCGTGCAATAAGCCTCCCGCTGTGCGCCCTGATCTGTGGCGATTTCTGAATCCGACTCGCCGATGCGCATCAGGTAGGTCACCATATCGTTTTCCAGAATCCCAAGGTGGACCATGGCATGGGTTTTTCTCGCAAGCTTTTCCAGGGGCGCACGCGCCACACTGCACAGATAAGCTTCATGGGTGGCATGGTTTGCCAACTCGACAAAACCGAGTCCCACGCCGTATCGGCCTCTTGCTACTCTCGAAATGTACCCACGCTGTTCGAGAAATGCTGCCATGCGGCGGGCCGATGAATTCGGAATCCCCAGAGAGTCAGCCAGGGAACTCAACGTCGAAGAACCGCCGTCGAGAATGGTGGCCTGCATCAAGCACAATACCTTATCGGGGGTCTGCACCCCCTCAATAGCAGTCCGAGGCCTGACTGCCGAGGCCTTGCCAGTTTTTTTGGATTTCTTCATTCGCTCAGTATATGAGCGAATGCTCTTTATTGCAATTTGCTACCCAGGTCGGCCTGCCGCAGAGATGTGGAGCAATATTAGAGCGTCGGCTGTCGGTCCGACCATGGAGGAGGCACATGCCCACAAGTCACGAACAAATGGCAGAGCGTCTGCGCGATGCATACATGTCGGGTGCCATCTCCCCTTTGCGGGATGGATTAGCCCCCACGGATATCGACAGCGCTTATGCTATCCAACAAATCAATACCGACTATTGGGTCTCCCAGGGACGGCGAATTGTCGGCCGGAAGATCGGCCTGACCGCCAAGGCCGTGCAGACCCAACTTGGCGTTCATCAACCAGATTTCGGCGTCCTATTCAACGACATGATGATCGAGAATGGCGGTGTCCTGCAGCCTTCGCTTACCCTGCAGCCCAAAGCGGAAGCTGAGGTTGCGTTGATCCTGGGCAAGGATCTGACAATGTCGGATCCCACACCTGATGACATCGCGGATGCTGCGGAATACGCGATGGCAGCGCTTGAAATCGTGGATAGCCGGATCAGCGACTGGAAGATCCAGTTTGCCGACACCGTGGCCGACAATGGGTCCTCAGCGTTCTTCGTTCTGGGCGATACTCGGAAATCTCTCACGGGACTCGATCTCTACACATGCGGCATGGCCATGGAGATCAATGACGAGATCGCATCAGTCGGCTCGGGCGCCGCCTGTCTGGGGCACCCCCTAAAAGCGGCAGTATGGCTGGCCAAGACGCTTGTATCTGTCGGCCAGCCTCTGCGCGCAGGAGACATCGTCCTTACCGGCGCACTTGGCCCAATGGTCACTCTGAACCCGGGAGACCAGATTGTTGCCCGCGTCGGCGGTCTCGGCACCGCAAAACTCACATACGGAGAAATCTCTTGACCAAAACATCGTCCAGTAAGGCGAAAGTCGCAATCATAGGGTCCGGAAATATCGGCACCGACCTTCTGATCAAAGTCCTGAAAACGTCCAAGGTTCTTGAGATGGCGGCGATGGTCGGTATCGATCCTGGATCGGATGGTCTCGCGCGCGCGAAAAGCATGGGCGTCTGGACCACGCACGAAGGGATGGACGGCCTGGTTTCAAACAAGGATTTATGGGACCAAATAGCGATCATCTTTGATGCGACATCGGCATACGCACACGAAAAGCACAATGAAGTGTGCAAACGCGACGGAAAGGTCATGATCGACCTCACGCCAGCCGCAATCGGTCCGTACTGCATCCCAGTTGTGAACATCGAAGAGCATCTCAACGAGCAGAATGTGAACATGGTTACATGCGGTGGTCAGGCGACCATACCCATGGTCGCAGCGGTGAGGCGTGTATCGAATCGCGTACCCTACGCGGAAATCGTTGCGTCGGTATCGTCCAGGTCTGCCGGACCGGGCACGCGCGCGAATATTGATGAGTTTACACGGACGACAGCTCGGGGTGTCGAAGCTGTCGGAGGTGCTGAAAGAGGCAAGGCCATCATCATCCTGAATCCGGCAGAACCTCCGATGATCATGCGCGACACGGTCTACACATTCTCCGAAGGCGCGACGGAGGCGGATATCGAAAAATCGGTCAAGGACATGGTTGCTGCAGTTCAAAGCTACGTGCCAGGCTACCGGCTGAAGCAGGAAGTTCAGTTCGAACGCTATGGCTCGAACAATCCCCTCAAGATACCGGGATACGGTGAGTTTGAAGGCATCAAGTCAACGATCTTTCTCGAAGTCGAAGGCGCTGCCCACTACCTGCCTGCTTATGCGGGAAACCTCGACATCATGACGTCTGCAGGACTTGGAACGGCTGAACGCATTGCCACAATGAAACTGGGAGCCAGCGCATGACCGGCCGCATGAATGATCCAACCACAGAAAAGCTTTACATCCAGGACGTAACGCTGCGTGACGGCATGCACGCGATCCGTCACATGTATTCGATCGACCATGTCCGCAAGATCGCCAAGGCGCTTGACGCGGCCGGCGTAGATGCGATCGAAATCGCGCATGGCGATGGACTGTCAGGCACCAGCTTCAATTACGGTTTCGGCGCACATACCGATTGGGAATGGATCGAAGCGGTTGCCGACGTTGTTGAAAATGCCGTTGTCACCACCCTGATATTGCCTGGCATCGCAACCGTGGAGGAGCTTCGCCGGGCCTATGATCTCGGAGTACGCTCGGTACGGGTTGCCACACATTGCACCGAAGCCGATGTATCCAGACAGCATATTGGCATGGCGCGTGATCTTGGCATGGATACGGTGGGATTCCTCATGATGAGCCACATGATCGAACCGGAAAAACTCGCCGAGCAGGCGGCCCTGATGGAAAGTTACGGTGCCACAACGGTCTATGTAACCGACTCTGGCGGGGCACTTGATATGGACGGCTATGCGGCGCGCCTGCAAGCGTACGATAAGGTGCTAAAACCTGAAACCGAGCGTGGCGTGCATGCGCACCACAATCTTTCGCTCGGCGTTGCAAATTCTATTGTTGCTGTACAGAACGGCGCGCGACGCGTGGATGCTTCTCTTGCGGGAATGGGCGCCGGAGCGGGAAATGCTCCGCTTGAGGTTTTCATCGCTGCGGCTGACCGCAAAGGCTGGAAGCATGGCTGCGATCTGTTCAAACTGATGGATGCTGCTGACGAATTGGTTCGTCCATTGCAGGATCGCCCCGTGCAGGTCGATCGGGAGACACTGTCTCTGGGCTATGCAGGCGTCTATTCCTCCTTCCTGCGTCATGCAGAGAAAGCGGCGAAGGACTACGGCGTGGATACGCGGGCAATTCTGGTTGAGCTGGGTCGCCGGCGCATGGTTGGCGGACAAGAAGACATGATCGTGGACGTGGCCCTGGATATGCTCAAGGACGTGTAGCAGCGCAAAAAAAATGCCTCCATCGTGGAAGGAACGGCTGATTGTGGCTCGCCCTAGGGGCTTGCTAATTTCTCGAGCCTATGCACCAAAAAGCGGGCAAATAATTAAAAATTTACGGTGGAGGTAATCTTGCGGCGAAAAAAACCTGTCCAAAGTCGTGCAAAAGTCACGGCGAGTTCGATTTTGGAAGCCGCCGAGATGATTATCATCAAAGAAGGCTACGAGAAAGCGACGACCAACTTCATTGCCGAACGCGCTGGAGTGAGTATCGGATCATTATACCAGTATTTCCCAAACAAGGAGTCCATTATCTCTGCCGTGATTGAGTCCACTGTCTCAAAGATCGCCGTCGGCGTTCGTACAATTATGAGAGAATCTATTGAACTACCGCTGCATGATATTAGTCGCCTGACCTTGGAGTATCTGCTCAACGAGTTTCGCGAGCACCAAATCGTCCTCTATTCCCTGTCCAAGCAGACGCCTGAACTCGTTAAATTGACCCAAAGCCTATCGGTCGAAAAGTTTACCCATGCGACCAATATGGCGCTCATGGAGCAACACCACCATGAGATTAAGGTCGACAACCTCGAACACGCTCTGTTCGTTATCGAGGTTGCTGTCCTGTCGAATATCAGGAGATATATATTGGAAAACCCGACCGACATGACAGATGACGAATTTATCGATTCCATGGTACGTTTGTTCACGTCATTCCTGACGTTTTAAGAGATGCATCCTTTCCGGGGGAGAAGACCTGGCAGATGGATAAAAGGGGCTGTCTGCAAATCCGCAGCTGACTGCTCACATCTTACTTCTTGAGCTTCAGCATATTGCAGATATTGTTCTTCTGGATTGCAGAAGATCCGCCAAGAATGGGCATCACAAGAATGTCACGGACATAGCGCTCCATGTTGAATTCCTTGATATATCCGTATGCGCCCATGACCTGCTGACAAGTCAGCACGATGTCCTTGGCCGTTTCGCACACAAAAAGCTTCGCCATGGATGTTTCAAGCGCGACGTCATTGCCGTTGTCCAGGGCACCCGCAGCATTATAAGTCACGACACGGCACGCATGGAGCTTGGTTTTCGCATCCGCCAACATGTGCCTGATGGACTGGAACGCAGAGATCGGATTGCCAAATTGAATCCGCTCCTGAGCATATTCCCAGGCTTCGTTCACGGCAGCCCTCGCGATGCCGAGTGCCATTGCAGACACTTCCAGCTTCTCGATGTCCAATCCCGGCCCAACCAGCATGGGCCAGGCCTTGTTCAACCCCTCGCTTTCACCAACGATGTTGTCTATCGAGACACGAACATCGGTGAAGGTCACATCATAGGTTCCTGTCCCCTTCAGTCCCAGTGCGTCCTGTGCTTCGTAAATGATTCCGGGAGCATCTGTGGGGATAAGGACAAGGGTTAGATTCTTGTACTTGTCTTCCGGCGCGCCAGTACGCACGAGCGTGTAAATGTATTTCGCAATCTTAGCGCCTGAGCAGAAACGCTTGGAGCCATTTACGATCAGCTCCCCTCCTTCAATCCTGCCGCTGGTACGCACCGAAGCTACATCGGACCCCACATCGGGTTCACTGATACCATATGCGAAGATCATTCCTTCATTTACGACCTTGGGAAGCAATTCCGTCTTCTGGCGTTCACTTCCAACTTCAGCGATGTTCAACCCAGCATAACATGCAGACTGAATGAAGGGACCGGCCACCGCCATGCTCCGTCCACACAACATTTCAATCGCCATGATTGTTGCCCGCACATCCCGGCCACTACCGCCATATTCTTCCGGTACGGTCAGACCCATGACCCCTAGCTCAGCAAGCTTCGCATGAACGTCGGCTGGAAAGTGATTTTCCCGGTCCCACTGCTGTACCAGATGGTGAGGCATTTCCTTCTCAATGAAGCGCTCCAGCATTTCGCGCACCATCACGATTTTGTCTGTCTCCCGAAGGTTATTCATACCCGCCCCAACATAATTGTGCGTCCGCCACCAGATGCATACGAACTCGCTTCCAGAACTTGAAACGCAATGCCACGTCTTGTCACATCGCGTAACATTAAGTCGTAGACATACGTCCAGCTATTCGTATTGGGCTCGCATTCCTTCCCGGACGTCGGCCACAAGGATTGCAGACGCTGATGGCCTCCATAGGGAGAAAGCCTGCAATCAATACGAGTTTAATGTGAGCCGGACCCACGAATATGGTCGCAGCAGGAAAAGGTCAGAAAAAGCTGTAATGGCCGCACTGAGCTGATCAAAAAAACATAGCTTCGAAACGAATAAGATCCGTGCTGCACCCTCACCCCGAACTGTCCGAATGGATTGCCTCTCCGGCTGAGCGGCAAGCTTCAATGCATCGTGCTACGGTAGGATCATCCCTCCGGGAGGCTGCGGGCAAATGGCCCGATCAGGATGCTGTCATTTACCGCCATCAGCCTGCTGTCAGTGATGTCGCCTGGACATACTCATATCTCGATGCGAATTCGGAGCGGCTTGCAGGCGCGCTGCTGAGACAGGGGTATCAACCCGGGGAAAGGGTCGCGATCTGGGGACCAAACTGTCCAGAGTGGATTTTGCTTGAATATGCAATCGCGAAAGCCGGACTTGTCCTGGTTGCACTAAATCCGCTCTACAAGCTTGCCGAACTTGAGTTCGCCCTCGTGGATTCAAACGTAGCCGGATTATTCTACGCCGATCAGATAGGTGGAATTTCTCCGGAGCCAATCATTTCCCAGGCCTGTGGCCAGGCCCGTTCCTTGCGTAATGCACATGCCTTTTCCAGCATTTGGACAGATCTTCTCGATAAGGCGCCAAGCGATCCGGTAGGGCTGGAGGTTGGCCCTGACAGCACTTTCATGATCCAATACACATCCGGAACGACGGGCACACCAAAAGCTGTCCGGCTGTCACATCAGGCGATTACGACAACTGCAAGGAACTCGTATCACCTCTGGGGGCTCGGCGAAGGGAGCCGCGTGTGTCACGGATTTCCACTCTTCCATGTCGGAGGTTCGGGAAACTCCATACCCGGCGCCATCCTGAATGGGGCGACAACTTTACCGCTCTACATATTCAAAGCCGCAATAGCCCTCGATATTCTCGAAAAGGAAAAGTGCACGGCATTCATTGGTGTACCGACCATGCTGATAGCTATGCTGGATGATCCGACCATTGGGGACCGCTCATTTTACAGCCTGGAGAAAATCATTGTGGGCGGCGCCCCCGTCACGACGGACCTTCTGGAGCGTTGCCAGTCCATATTTGGCGCCGAAGTCACCAATTGTTACGGGCAGACCGAAACATGCGGCGTAACGACGACAACTGCCCCCCATGACAGCGTCGAAAAGAAAACTCAAACGAGCGGAGTTCCGCTGGTCGGGGTCAGCATCTCGATCCGGAACGACCAAGGGGAAACCCTCCCTCACAATGAGGTTGGACAGCTGTACTATAAGGGGCCTGGCCGAATGACGGGCTATGGCGCTTTCCCTCCTCCGGATCAGCCAGAAGACACAGACAGCTGGATCGCATCCGGGGATCTGGCAAGAATGGATTCTGATGGGTTTGTCTCAATCGCAGGCAGGCAGAAAGAAATGATCATCCGTGGAGGTGAAAACCTTTCTCCGGTTGAAATCGAAACCTTCATGCGCCGTCATCCCGACATAAGCGATGTGGCCGTCATTGGCGTCCCCGACGAGAAATACGGCGAAGAGGCATGTGCCGTCGTCAGGTCCGCGGCTGGCTCCATCGTGACCAGCAACGAAATACGGCAGTGGTGCGCAGACCGCATCTCTCGTTGGAAAATACCCAAATACGTAGAGTTCGTTGATGAATTCCCGATGACACCATCGGGCAAGATTCAGAAATTCATCCTTCAGAAGCGCATGACGAAGCTGCTTGGTCTCGACCAAAAATAGCATTGCCCCTAAAACAGAAAGTCACTCACCATGAATTACGATCAGTACACTGCACTCAATGTTACGCGCGACAAAAACATTCTGACCATTACGGTCAATCGACCAGAAGCAAAGAATGCGATTAACCAGGCCCTGCACGAAGAATTTTCACGGATCTTTGACGATGTTGACCGCGACGAGGACGTCGACGTCGTGATCCTCTCTGGTTCTGGCGGCGCCTTCTGCGCGGGTGGTGACCTCAAATGGCTGCTGACGATGCATGGCGATCCTGCGGCAACCAGCATCGGTATTCGTCGGGACAGGAAGATCCAGAACACCATCCTTGATCTGGAAAAGCCGATTATCGCGAAAGTCGACGGGCCTGCAATTGGCCTGGGCTGCTCGCTCGCGCTATTCTGCGACTTTGTTTACGCCTCTGAGCATTCGGTGTTCGCAGACCCCCATGTTTCAGTCGGTCTCGTCGCTGGAGATGGCGGCGCCGTCATGTGGCCACAGCTCATCGGCTACGCGCGCGCACGCCGATACCTTCTGACTGGCGATCCGATCACAGCGCCTGATGCGGCGGCAATGGGACTTATCACTGAATCTGTTCCCGCTGAGGAACTGGACCAAACAGTCGACAAGATGGCCAGACGCCTGGCCAAGGGCGCCACGCATTCCATCAAGTGGACGAAGGCATCGATCAATGCCGGACTTAAGGTCACAGCAAACGCCGTCATCGACCGTGCCGCAGCCTATGAAAATGTGAGCCAGCTTCTGGATGATCACAAGATCGCGCTGGAAGCATTCCAGAACAAGACGAAGCCTGTATTTACCGGGCAGTAGTGAGCACGGTTCGGAGCGGTTTCTAGCTGTCCTCCAAGGAAAGACATTCTTTTGCTACCCTTCAAGCTATCTACAGTGACAACTCCCCAATATATACGGGAGTTGCGTGAAGACGTTCGCGCATTTCTCGATGTGGAACTGAAATCATTGTCGCCTGTTGATCGCGCCAAGAGCTGGTTTGGATTCGACCCGGACTTCAGCCGCAAGCTCGGCGCCCGCGCATGGATCGGCATGACCTGGCCCAAGGATTATGGTGGCCATGAACGCCCCGCCATAGACCGCTATGTCATCATCGAAGAGCTGCTCGCCGCAGGGGCTCCCGTCGGGGCACACTGGATTGCCGACAGGCAAAGCGGCCCTCTGCTTTTAAAGTTCGGCAGCGATGCAGCAAAAGCCAACTTTCTTCCCAGGATCGCGAAAGGTGAGCTGTTCTTTTGCATCGGCATGAGTGAGCCGAATGCCGGGTCAGACCTGGCTGCGATCGAGACCTCTGCTGAGCGCACCGAGGGCGGATGGATTGTCAATGGGGCGAAGCTTTGGACCACGAACATTGAGCACTCACATATGATGATCGCTCTGGTGCGCACCGATCGCCACGACGAGTCACGTCATGGCGGCCTCAGTCAGTTCATCATCGACCTGTCGGCCTCCGGCGTGACCAGACATGCTATCGAAGATCACCAATCGGAAAAGCACTTCGGTGAGGTGTTTTTCGATAATGTGTTTGTGCCTGATGACATGGTTGTCGGCGAACCCGGGCAAGGCTGGATGCAAGTCAACGCCGAATTGGCCCTGGAGCGCAGCGGACCGGAGCGGTATTTGAGCAGCCACCGCCTGTATGAGGAATTCATACGTTCACACCAGAAAAGCAACGACTCTAACATTGTGCGCTTGGCCGGAGAGTTGACCGCTCGCTTGTGGACACTGCGGCAGATGTCTCTTTCCGTCGCAAAGCATGTCGGCGATGGTGACAATCCAACACTCGAAGCCGCCATCGTGAAAGACCTTGGCGCTACATTCGAACAGGATATCCCTCCCCTCATACAGGCCGCGCTTCTAGATTCCGGTGATGGCGCAAGCGACACGACGCAGCAGGAGATCATGGAGTACCTGCTTTTGTTTTCACCCGCCTTTTCCCTCCGTGGCGGAACGCGGGAAATCTTGCGCGGCATCATATCAAGGGAAATTGGACTGAGGTGAGCGAACTATCAAACCTGTTAGAACAAACTGTCGATCGTCTGTTTCAAGACTTGGCCAGGGCCGAATCCAACGACAATTTGGGTGCGCCCGAACAAGCGCGTATGTGGGAAAAGATCGAAGAGTTAGGGATCGCCAACATCTTCCTGCCGGAAGAAGACGGCGGCATGAACGGCAGCTGGCTGGATGCCTCGATCATCTTCCGTCTGTGCGGTTACTACGCCCTTAGCTTGCCTGTATGCGAAACAGCCATTGCCCGCAAACTGGCACACGATCACAAGATTGAAATTCCGGTATGCCCCATAGCGCTGGGCCGATGCTCGAACGGCATCATCTCTGGAAATGACGCTGCCGATCCGCCCCTTTTCACCGGCACGATCAGGACAGTCTCGACGGTGCTGGGAAATTCGATGATCATTTCATCATTACCTTCAAGCACCGATTTCGATTATGTCCTCCTCGATCCACGGCACGCTTATGGAACGATGGAATCCACGAATGTCGCCGGAGAAGCAAGACACACCTATCACTTCGAAAATGTCCGCGGCCTCATGCTGAAGGGTGACGGGGATGGACCGAACAGGATGACCCGTTACGGGGCCGTATTACGGGCCTGCCAGAGCGCAGGGGCGCTGGCAGGCTGCCTGGAGAAGTGTCTACAGTATACTGGTGATCGCATACAGTTCGGGCGACCGCTCAAACGTTTTCAGGCTGTACAGCATCAACTCGCCCTTCTCGCGGAAGAAGCAGCGGCAGTTTACAGCGCATCCTCGGCAGCGGCTTGCGCCATGGAGAAGGACGAAGCCGCATTCGAAATCTCCTGCGCGAAGCTTCGCTCAAACCAGGCCGCAGGCCCTGCTACGTCAATTACACATCAGGTGCACGGCGCAATCGGGTTCACACGAGAACATAAACTATACCTTCACACGCAGCGCCTGTGGGCGTGGCGCTCAGAGTTTGGCAATGACCAATACTGGGCGCAGATCATCGGCCGGCAGATGTTAGACCTGAACCGTAAAAGCGCGTGGAGCCTGATCACTTCAAGAGGCGATGGATGAACATACTCCCCAAACTGACCGACGCTATCCTGCAGGAAAACGATGGTGTCGTGACACTTTCCATGAACCGGAATGACGTCCGAAATGCCCTTACCGGCACTGCCCTCGCAAATGATATCGTCACTGCATGCGAATGGGTTAACGCGAATACACATATTGGGACTCTGATCATCACGGGTGTTGGCTCCGCCTTCTCCGCCGGAGGTAACATATTCGATATCCACAATAAGCAAGGCATGTTTTCTGGTTCTCCAATGGAAATTCAGGAAAGCTATCGCAACGGCATTCAACGTATGGTCCGCGCAATCTACTCAATCGAAGTCCCCACCCTTGCAGCGGTCAATGGCGCAGCTATTGGCGCAGGATTTGACCTTGCCTGCATGTGCGACATACGTATCGGTTCCGACACAGCCAAGCTCGGCGAAACCTTCGTGAACCTTGGCATCATACCTGGCGATGGTGGCGCATGGTTTCTGCCGCGCATAGTGGGCACTCAAAGGGCGGCAGAGCTTACGTTCTCTGGACGTATTATCAATGCGGTCGAAGCAAGAGAGATTGGTGTGTTTCTGGAAATATGTCCTCCAGATGAACTCATGAAACGCTGTGAAGCGCTTGCCCGGACTTTTTCTTCCAAACCTCGCAGTGCCCTCCGCCTCGCAAAGCGGCTTCTTCGCGCAGGAAACAAACTGGAGCTATCGGATTTTCTCGACTACTGCGCCAGCCTCCAGAGCCTTTGCCACACTACGCAGGAGCACGCAGATGCGGTCGCGGCAATGGTCGACACTGTAACGCGAGCGACCAAAGCCACAACCTGAATACATCTTCAGACCACAGCGTGTGCACGCTGAAGCTACTGCTTCAGTTGTACGTAAGCGTGCCCCCAATAGTCGGGAACGGTGCTAGTCGTAGGCGTGAACGCGTCCCAATCCAGCTGTAAACCTTCGCACCCAATCTCGACGGCGACCCCACCCGGTCCAATAGCATAGAAAGAAAGCATATTATCATTGCAGTGGCGTCCGAGTGTCGCCATCAGCTTAATGTCCTGCGCCTGCACCCTGTCCAGGCACCGGCCGACCTCATCGATATTTTCCATCTCGAGCATGAGGTGGACGATTCCTGTAGGAACCGGCTGGTTAAACAAGGCAAGACTGTGGTGACGTGGATTGTCTGCGTGCATGAACAGCACCCGCATCGTCGGGGCACCTTCCACCGGAGGTGTGATGGCCAGCTCATCACTGTCCCCAAACCCAAGAACTTCCGTGTAGAATTCGTGCGCGTTCGCCATCTGATCCGCGGCTGGAACAACGACATGCCCAAGCCCCATGTCACCAGTCACAAAACCACTTACGCCCAGAGGCGACTCAAACGGGTCGCCGCAACCGGTTCGTTCGTGATAAAATTCCAAAGGATTCCCCGCAGGATCTTCTGCAGAAAAATACTCGGTGACAAAGCGCTTTTCTGCACCTGCCTCATCCCCACGAACAGCATTTACTCCCATGGCGGTCAACTGCGAGAACAAGCCCTCATAAACATCTTTGCTTTCAAGCTCCCACCCCATTCCGGTCAGCTTGTCAGTCGCGCCCACGTTCACTTGTATCCGGAATGGGTGCTCATCAACCTTTAGACAAACCTCTGACTCTGTGGACGAACTATCCATTGCTCCTATTACGGTCGTTCCGAAACGGCGCCACTCCGCCAGCGCAACAGCCGTCAATGTCAGGTAACCCAAACTAGATGTTTTCATGATCGCACTCCATTTTCAAAATTATATCTCCGGCAATTTTGCCCCGGTCGGCACATTCTTCTGAGCCACGATCTCCACGTCAGACCAGCTCCGGTATTCTGGATTTTATCCGGCTCCAGACGAGTTCGGCTCTTGCTACTCTCAGGTGAGCTGGGTTTTTGGTTTTCTTCAGCCGCTCGAATCGCCGCCCGATGTCAGGGCTTTTTCCGACTGTGAACTCAGGAAGTGTTTCAGCTGAGCATTGAACATTTCCATGCGCTCCACCATCACCCAGTGGCCACAATTCGCGACGATTGTGAAACGACAATCCTCGCATACATCCATAAACCTTGTGAAGCCGGAGACAGGCGTGAACTGATCCTTTTGCCCCCAAAAGCCGATAATCGGACATGTCAGGCTACCAAGTTCGTTCGCCATGTTGGGCACAACTAGTCTTGAGAGCACTTCTTTGGGTTGCTCCTGCAGGATCGAGAACCGCTCGTTAACGAGCGCATCAGTTACATGGCCAGGGTCACGAACCAGCATTTGCAGCAATGCCCTCATTCTATCGCGGTCAAGTTCTCCGCCGACAAACTGCGAGACCATTCTGGATATGCCCGGCATCGCATAATAGACTTCAGCCTCCTCAATACCCCCCGGGGCCATCAGAACCAAAGCCGTGACCAGAAGGGGATTGTCCAGAGCAATCCTAATGCTAACAGCGCCCCCCAGAGAGTTGCCCACCAAAACGCACCGATCTATGCCGATCGCCTCCAACGCGCCAACAACCGTGCTGGCGAACAGGTCGGTCGTGTAGTCGCAGTCTGTTGGCTTGCTCGAGTATCCAAATCCCAGCATGTCCAGCACGATAGCTTGCCGCCCGGATTCTACGACCGCACTGATATTCTGTTTGAAATTGCTGTAGCCGCTCGCTCCTGGACCACTGCCGTGCAGGAAGACCACAGCAGGCCCGGCGCCATAGCTAAGGTAATGAATTTTGTACTCCCCTACAGAAACTTTACTGCCAACAGGAACAGGATTATCCGTCACTTTGATTCCCTCCGCCATCAGATGAAATAGTCTGCATTTTTGCCGCCAAGCAGTATGTTTCCATAATTCCGCGCCAAAGGTACCGGGTTATTGGCGACGTGTGCCCTGGCGACGTGAACATCGTGCCAGATATCCTGAATCTCCGCCCCCTCGAAAACACTACGCCCACCGGCAACGTCAAACAGAAGATCGATAGCCTTCATCATCCGCACAACAATCGTTCCGGTTTCGTATCTATACCTTGCTCGATCCGTAAGCGGAATTTGATTGCCCTTATCAACAACGGACATCATGCAATCAAACTTTTGCAGCAATTCGGCTTCGGCTTGATTTACAAGTGTATCGGCCTCCGCGACTCGTCGCAGAATGTCGGGATCACCCTGCAGCTTGGTCGGGTCGGTACTGCTTGATTGGATCTTTGAAGAGAATAATCTGATAGCGTGCCTGACGGCCCCAATCGCCGGTGCCGCAACGGTCGCGGCAAAAACCTGAGCCCAAGGAAGGCTGAATTTTGGCTCTGACTGGTTGTTCACACAATTATAACCGTCGGTCTGCCTGTGTATTCTGTGGTTTGGAACAAAGACAGGCTTTTCAATTACAATGTCATTTGACCCCGTTCCCTGCAGCCCCATGGAATGCCAGGTATCTTCGATGACGTAATCCTTACGTGGAACCAGGCAGGTTTGCAGCAATTGCTGACCTTCAACGATCGCGCCCAGCAACACCCAGTCGCAATGCATACTGCCAGAGCTCCACCCCCAGCGCCCATGCAACATGATGCCACCTTCCACGACCTCCGTTCTGGCCCCAAAGGGATTATAAGAACTCGATATGCGTGTATTCGGATTATTTCCGAATGTTTCCTGCTGCGCCCGTTCATCCATGAGCGCGATCTGAAATGGGTGAACAGAGATAACTCCGGAAATCCACGCCGTGCTCATGTCCTGCTCGGCAAGCGTGATAAGAGCCCTGAACCACTGTTGCGGGGTAGCGCCGAGACCACCCATCTCTTTTGGAACCAACGCTCTGAAGATTCCTGATTTCTCCAGCGCCGCAACCGTGTCCGCCGGTATATTGCGCTCCTTGCGTCCGGTAGGTCCGTTTTTAGCTATGAGTTCGAGATAGGGCTCCAGATTGATAAGCGGGACGGTCGTAGTCTTTTCCTTAACCGATAGATCAGTCACTTTAATTTCCTCCAAATAGGTAATCGACGTCAGTTAGCTTCAAGCTCAAGCGACATTTCGAATGGCTTTTCCTTGTGAATAGGGACGTGCCTCCCCTGCACCTTCTCGTGAAACTCGGCGGCTTGGCTGCGGGGATTGTAGAACTGCTTGTACCAGGTTCGCCCGAGCTTGAAATTTCGCTCCGTAGGCAAACTCATGATTTGCACGGCCGGGACTTTATTCGCCCAAACACCGAAATCCTGGGCGAATGCCGCCAGCACTTCATTCTGCAGGACCTTGGCTTTTTCACGCAGCTCCTCGTCCACCATGTCGGTGGGCGCCAGCATCAGATTGTTATGCCAGACCTTGGTGACACCGTCATCGACCGGCGTGTGAAAGATAAACTCAATGGAGCGGATGTCGCCGATGGCCTGCCTGGATAGAAGCAGTCCCGGTCCCGTATACCAAGTATATGTCATCAAGTAGGCATCATACTCACGACGAAACCCGCCTTGACGCTGGAAATACAGATGGCCGCTAAACTCATTTTCAAAATACTCACACGGAGATCCATGCGTTGGCCCCAGATGGTTGGAGTCCGCCATGTTATCGAGTATTTCCTGCGGGTGTGTATCGATAGTGCCAAGGTGGTCATAAGCACCATTGATCCAGTTTGGCATATCCCATTCTGCCAATGAGGGAGGATCGAAGTACGCCTCCCCCCCTTCGGGATCATGCCACATCATCACAGCCCCCATGACTTCTCTGACGATGTATGAATTCAGCTTTGCTGCCTTCGGACATGGGCCGTCAAAGTCCGGAATATCATCAGCCTGCCCCTCATGATTAAAGCGCCAGCCATGATATGGGCACCGAATGGAGTCGCCCTCTATTTGCTCCCCATGGGTGACGAGTGAGGTGGTCTTCGATGCAGCAAGGTGTGCACCCATATGGCTGCAATACGCGTCGAGAAGGACAATCTTGCCACTCTCTCCACGGTAGAGTGCGAAGTCTTTTCCGAAAAACCTGACGGGCAATGGCCCATTATCGAGCTCACATACTTCCGCAATCATGAACCATCCACGCGGAAAGTCGAACTTACCCAGTTTGTAGTCTTTTGATTTTGCCACGACTAAATTTCCTGCTCTTTTTGCAATTCTTCAAACTCCAGCCCGCATTGGGCGCGATCAGCACTCTTGGAAAATCTATTGTTATCCAGGGTCAGGCGTCCGCTATTGGACGCCATGATGTGATTGGCAGCACGAAAACCCATCGTGAGCGCAGGCCCCAGTGTGCAGCCTGCTCCGGGATAGACATCCCCCATGATCGATGCTGTGCTATTGCCGGCCGCGTAGAACCCTTCGATAGGCACGCCCGCCTCATCCACGACCTGGGCATCATCATTGATGACAAGTCCGCCCTTGGTCCCAATATCGCCGGGATAAACGCGCGCGCCGTAGAAGGGGCCCTTGTCGATGGGGCCGAGACAAGGATTCGGATACACTTTTTCATCTCCGTACATCCGGTCATGCTCGTCCCCGCCGCGACCGAACCGCTCGTCAATGCCTGTTTTGGCGAAACGCGCCATTTCCTCAGCCGTCCCTTGCAGACCTTTCGCATCAATACCCAGCTTGACCGCCAACTCTTCCAATGTAGAGGCTTTGGTCAGCAATCCATCTTCACCAAAGGCCGCCGCATTCATCCAGTCCGGCGACATGCTTGATTGCAGCAGACCGCCAAACATGTATTTTTTGCGATAAGTACTGTCGAAAATCACAAAGGCAGGAACACGGCTTTTGATACTGTAATCCTCCCCATACATGCACTTCCCGTAGGAGTTATAGGTGATGGATTCATTCATGAACCGTTGGCCAGTTTGATCGACGATCACCAGTCCCGGTTTGGATTTTTCGAAAAACAGGACTATTGTCCTATCCTTCCATCGAACCGTAGGCGCCCACCAGGCTTCACGCATTCGCCCTATTGAGGCGCCAACCTGCTTGCCCGCCCTGATCAGGTCGCCCGTATTTCCCGCACTTCCCGCCGACCAGTCGGGTGAACTTGGATCGGCCAAATACTCCCGGCGCATGGCGGCACTGCGCTCGAATCCACCAGCCGCAACGATAACACCCTTGCGCGCCCTGAATTTGCGTACACTTCCATCATTACACGTTGCAACCACGCCACCGACGCGCCCATCTTCATGGAGCAGCGCAGTTACGGGCGTATTCATCAGTAGCACCACGCCCCGATTTCGGAGCGCGACGAACAGCCGACCAACCAGTGCCTCACCCATACAGAGTCGGCGGTCACGCTTGCTCCGCAAGCGAGCGGGAATGTCCATAAAATACCGCACCAGCGCCCGCATAGCGATTTTCTGCCAACCTTTCGCTACGGCTTGAATCTGTGCCGCCTCGGTAATCGAAAGATTGACATGGCTGAAAGCTTTCGATTGCGGCGGCATCTCCCTGAGATGCGAGAAATACTCACCCAGCTCGTTACCGTCCAAAGGCGCGCAATCCATCGTGCGTCCACCTGCTTTCCAGCCGGTCACATCCGGATAGTAGTCGGGGTATTTCTCAACAGGCGTATAGGGAACGCCAACCTGTCTCAAATACTCGATCATCAGCGGAGCAGTTTGAAGATAGGCTTGGATTGTTGCATCACTGATTTGGTCATCGGGGATGACAGCCCTTAGATAGGCAAAAGCATCTTCCGGGCTGTCGGCAATATGTATCGACGCCATACCCGAATTATTGGGAACCCAGATGCCCCCGCCCGACATTGCCGAATTACCACCAAACCTGTTCTCTTTCTCAATGACCAAAACGTCTGCACCCGCATCCGCTACCCTCACAGCAGCCAGTAATGCAGCAGCACCGGAACCGACGACGACCACGTCATAAGCCTCTTCCAGCATGTGGCTATCATCCCGAGCTGTTGCCCCTTGCTCACCGCTCTGCATGTCAAAGTCTCACTTTCGTTCGTTTATCCGCTACGCGTGATGAGCATCACTGCCCGAACGCCTGCTCAAAATCGGATGCGTTGAAGTAGGCGCGCAGACTCACAATCTGGCCACGGGCATTGACCCGGATGATATCAATTACCTCGACGCTATACCGGGCTGCCCCAGGCCCTGAAAAAACATCAAATCGAAAGGCAGCTTCATCACCCACGACCAGTAAGCTTTCAGGGCCCTTCAGTCGGACACCATATCCAACAGCGTCAGAAATAAATTCACGGATCACCAGCTTGCCGACTTTCGGTGGCGTACCAACAGGATCCTCCAGGACAGCATCATCAGCGAATAAGGATACGATCCCATCGACATCCCCGGCGTTATACCGCGATATATACGCGCCTACTGTTTCCGCGATGCCCGTCTTCACATTCATCTTCCTACCCTTACTCAACAGCCGCGCATTCCAGCTGTTTCACCGAGCGCCGATCAGTTATGAGCCGAGGCCACCGAACAAGAGTCCTCTGGCTTGACCCTCGCCCTTGCCGAAACCGGCAGCATGGAGCCTTAAAAAGATAAGATGGCGGAAGGCTCACCTAAAACTCGCATTCTGTCGCAAACTGCCGCGATGCGAAGCGAGTATAAGCTGAGGATATTTGCAGATATCATGCAAACTTAACGCATATTTCTTTTCCGCCTACTGACGGATTTTACCTGCATCAAAATCTTCATTCAGAGTGACTGGCGGATGGATCACGGCCCACATCCAGATTTTGGCAACACAATATGAACGAAGCAGACTTGATCCCCGAACACGACACCGACGCGTTTGTCTCTGCGATGCGTCAAGTGGCGAGTACGGTGAATATCATCACGACGAAAGCGCCCGATTGCCAAGGTTTTCGCGGCCTCACTGCCACGGCGTTCTGTTCGGTAACAGCCGCGCCACCCACCGTCCTTGTCTGCGTAAATAAAAGCTCGGGCACACATGACACTATACTGCAGAGCAAAATTTTTTGCGTTAATGTTCTGTCCACCGATCAGATGGACATCGCTCTTCTGTTTTCGAGACCGGCAAGCCCACAAGAACGATTTGGAAAAGGGCGCTGGTTACAGCTCGCATCTGGAGCACCCGTACTGGAAGGATGCCTGGCGAATATCGATTGCACGCTGGTTGAGAGTATCAATGCGAGCACCCATACAATTTTCATTGGCCGGGCGTTGGCCATCACTGAAAATCCCGCCCTCTCTCCATTGATATATTCTAATCGAGAGTTTTCTTCCTTGTCTTGACCGGCTCGCGCTTGATCGCGCTATTCCTTGGACAGGAATTCAAGGCGCGCTTGTCAGCATCACTGCGTCAAAGCGAGTAGAAACAGAGTACGACATTCTCGTTTGCAGTGCGATACTCAAACAGAAGAACGCAGCCCCCCCTCGCTGAGGGGCTGCCTCTACCGTGCGCATGCAGCATGCCGAATGCTCAGGCCAATCGGGGCCCGAAAAATCAAAACAGAAGTGATTACTATGCCCAACTCAAACCGCAGTCTTGAAGGCCGAATAGCAATTATTACTGGCGCGGCAAGCGGAATTGGCGCCGCGATCGCGAAAGCTTACGCCGAGGAGGGTGCATCCGTACTCGCGGTCGATCTGCCGTCGATTACTTGGACAACAACGCCAGGTCGGACTGAATCAATCAGCCGCTTGGCGATCGACATTACCGACAACGATGCCCCCAAGAGAATTGTTGCTGCTGCAGACAAAATATTTGGAGGCATCGATATCCTGGTGAACAATGCAGGTATTGCTCCTTTTGGCGGCACGGAAACCGCAACCGATGATATCTGGGACAAGGCGATGCAAATCAATGTCAACGCCATATTCAAATTGACGAGGGAAACCGTCCCATTTCTCAAGAAAAGTGATGCCGGGCGTATAATTAATACCGGGTCGATCATGTCGGAATGTGCCGGACCGGAGACAATTGCCTATATCACCACCAAGCATGCCGTTGCCGGCATGACGAAAGCGATGGCAATCGATCTCGGAAAATATGGCATTACGGCGAACTTCTTACAGCCGGGGTGCATTGTGACTCCCCTGTCAGCCGCCCATATGCAGGATCAGAATTTTGTTGACTACTGGGTCCGGAAAACGCCGCTTGGAGAACTCGGTCAACCAGAAGACATTGCATCAGTCGCCGTTTTCCTCGCTTCCGATGCATCGAGATACATCTCGGGCGCTGGCCTGAGAATTGACGGCGGAGCTGCTATCAATGCTTTTTAGACGCAGACTGCCCAGACCTGCGCGCACGGCACACGCAGTTGTTGAATGTACATTCAGGCTTGCAGGACATTCCACTCCACTTGTAACCTGTCGCGGAATTGCGGAGCCGCAATAGCGATAAGAGCGCTTGCTTTCTCCGCGACAGACTTGCCTGCCAATGCCGCTATACCATACTCTGTGACAACGTAGTCCAGATCCGTTCGACATACGCTGACGACCGATGTCAGCTTAAGGACTATATTGGAGCGTCCTCCCTTATCGCCCGCTGCCTGCAGGCAGATGATCGCACGCCCGCCACGAGACAAGCGCGCTCCTCTGATGAAGTCCACAAGCCCGCCGGATCCGCTGACTTGCCTGCCGTTTGCCATTTCCGAATTGGCCTGACCGAACAGATCCACCTCGATGGCCGAGTTTATCGCCACAAAATTATCGATTGTGGCCAGTGTCTGAGCTGAGTGCGTATATGAGACAGGGCGTATAGAAAACGCCGGCTGTCCGCGAAGCCAGGCATAGAATGCGTCATCTCCAACTGCCGCCCCGGCAACATGTTTTCCAGTATCAATGGTTTTTAGCGCTCCATTCATGACACCGCGCTCTATGAGCGGACGGACAGCTGGCGTTACAAGTCCAGTATGGAGCCCCAGGTCATTCTTATTCGTCAACTTACTTAGTACGACAGGGGGTATACGGCCGACCCCGAACTGAAGCGTATCGCCATCGCGGATCAACTCCGTTGCATGTTCTGCAATCCGCTCCAAAGTCGGGTTCGTGGTCACAATCCCTGTCTGAACTAGCTGATAATCAGCCATTACAGCATAGTCCAAGCGATCGAGAGGAATGGACGGCGCATCTCGCAGGCGCGGCATCTGACTGTTGAGTTCGCCCACAACTGTGTTGCATCTCGATAATATATCGGGAACGAAGTCTGCTGATAATCCGGTACTACAGGCCCCCTCGCCATCTGGTCGGCTGAGCTGGATCAACGCCAGGTCAAATTGCGGCATCTCCTTCAATCGCTTCGGGATATCGCTATAATGACTGGGGACGAATTCGATGTCACCCGGCGAAAGGGATTTGCGTAACTCCTTGTAATCAAAGAATGTCGTGAGCTTTGTATCAGTCGCGATCTTCCCAACAGGGAAACCGTTCAGTCCAGGCGTCAGCACAGAAACAAAATGAAGACCCGCGCACTCTTGCAGTACCCCATCAAGGCCCTGCAAAAGTGACGTCGGCTGTCCAATGCTGCCTTGCACATAAACTAACATTCCCGGCTGGATGAGTTTACCGATATCGCTCGCACTTAAAAACGTGACCATTGGCTACAGGCTGTATCCGCCATCAAGCGTCAGTGTTTGTCCTGTCACGAACCGCGCTCGATTAGAGGCAAAGAACAGGACTGCCTCAGCCACCTCTTCGGCGGTTCCCAATCGTTTCAAAGCTGAATTCTTGATGGCCGCCTTAATGTATGCCTCGTCATATGCAACGCCGAGAAGTTTTCGAAACAAGCCGGCATCAATCAGTCCCAGAGCAACCGTATTCGCCCTGATGCCGTTGCGCCCTTCTTCCCTGGCAATGCCTGTCATAAGCGCATCAATTGCAGCCTTGGGAATAACAGACAGCGCATCCTTTGTCGGCCACCTTAGCAATCCCGTGGTGCTTATCGTGACAAAACTACCGCCTTTCTCTCGCATGTGAGGCAATATCGCATGAACAAGATTGAAGAATCCGTTCGTGTCCGCCTCCATGACTTGCCTGAACTCTTCAGGTTTAATATCGCCGATAAAATTCATGGAAATATGAGAACCCGCAGCATTGATGACGGTATGTATATGCCCCAACTCTGAGATCATCTGCTTGCAGACCCTGCCAACTGAGGTCGGATCTTCCATGGTGAGCGCGAACGAAGCGGCTTTCCTGCCATAGGATTGCATACACCGCTTGATATCATTGGCGGCCTCTTCGTTCGTCCGATATGTTAGTGCTACATTTGCTCCAGCTTCGGCGAGCTTCTCGCAGATCGCGCGCCCGATACCCCCACTTCCTCCAACAACAAGCGCAAATCCATCCAATTCCGGAAAATCAAGCGCACTTTCCGCCGTCATGGCGGTCTCACAATACGATCCAGTCATGTTCACAGGCTCCGGGAAATTATTTCTTTCATGATCTCGTTCGTACCGCCGTAGATCATTTGCGCGCGCGCGTCTGTCCAGGCCCGCGCGACTGGATATTCAAGCATGTATCCATATCCTCCATGCAGTTGCACGCACTCATGAAGAACCTTGTTTTGTAACTCCGTGCACCACCATTTTGCCATTGCTGACGCTTCCGCGGTGAGCTTGCCCTGGCAAGCTAACTCTATGCATTCGTCAACATACACCCTTGCAATCTGAGTCTCAGTCTTGCATTCGGCGAGCTTAAATTTGGTATTCTGAAAATCGATGACCTTTTTCCCGAACGCCTCGCGCTCCTTCGTGTAATCAATGGTCGTCTCAAGCGCAGCTTCACAACCTGCAACAGCGCGAATAGCAATCATCAGACGCTCCCATGCAAGCTCCTGCATAAGATATCTAAGACCATCGCCCTGAAGTCCCAGAAGATTTGTTTTGGGAACCCGCACCTCGTTGAAAAACAGCTCGACCGCATCTTGCGACTTCTGCCCAACCTTATCTAAAGGCATGCTTTTGCCCACACCTTCCCGGTCAGCTTCCACGAGAATGAGCGACAAGCTACTCGAACCTGTATTCGCTTCCGTTTTCGCTGCCACGATTATCAGGTCCGCATTATACCCATTGGTGATAAACGTTTTTGCGCCCTGAATGACATAGTCATCGCCATCCTCGATTGCGCGGGTCGAAATACTCCGCAGGTCAGACCCACCACGTGGTTCCGTCATTGCCAAGGCACCGATGACTTCGCCCCGGGTCATCCTGGGAAGCCATTCCTGTTTCTGTTCTTCACTTCCGAAACGCTGAATGTAGCCGGCAACAATCTCTGAATGCATGACAAAGCCAGGACCCGCAGCATTCGCACGCTGTTGTTCCTCGATCAGGACCGTACTGAATTTCCTGTCAGCGCCCGCACCACCATACTGTTCCGGCACCGTGACGCAGAGCATCGCATGCTTGCCGGCTTCCAGCCAAACCTCCCTCCCGGGGTGACACTGTTCATTCCAGGCATCCAGATTTGGTATGACATGTTCTTGCATGAAGCGTCGGACGCTCTTCCGAAACAGCTCATGCTCGTCAGAAAATACACTTCGCTCTATCGGTAGAAAGTACGCACCACTCACAAATTATTTCCCTCATTTGGCTTCCAGAAAATCTCGAGCCATGCATTCGGCTTGTCGTCTTCCACGTCACTGGCTAGCTTTAATCTAAGGCCTTTTCAGCCTCATGTTTAACTCGTTTTCCCGGTGTAGTCGGCACTCGCCATGGCCAATTCTCGAACCACTCCGTCCTCTGAGGTGAGAACTATTCGCCAAGGCGAAAACGACGCGGCTGGGATAAATTCAGTAGGCTGGAAAGGCAGAACCGATGAGCTCAGCGAGATGCGGACCGACCAGCAATTCTACCTGAATACACGCAATCAGCGAGAGAAAGACCGCTTACATAGCGATGCGAGGAAACGCCAACAGCATTTTTTCCAGCCGCGAAAAGTTTCGGAATTGGCTGACCGTTTTCATCCTGTACCTGCCCCGTCTTCTCATCAACGACAACACCGCCAAGAGAAATCGTCGGACATAGATAACGCCTATTATGGATTGAAATATCAATGGCATAAAAGGGAGGTTCTGTAATTCTGCTCACAAAGTCCTGCTGTTTTCGATACCGGGGTATTTCCGTCCCATCATAACAGCCATTGTAATGTTCGATTTCGGCCTCGAGCGTGGCAGGATCCATGCCGCACTTTACAGCCAGCGCCCCAATTGACCCGGCCTTCTTGGCGCTCAGGAACATACCCATAAGCGCAGGTGCGCCCTGGAGGCGAAACAGCTTACGGCGGCCTGGCAAAGCCTGTCTAATTGCTTGCTTCCTCAGTTCGCGATCAAGAATAATGTACGCGACCCCGTTCTGGTCTTCAGCAATGTGGTACCCTATTTTAGCACCATAACAGTCTTCGGAGACGAACCGTTCACCCTTAGCATTGACCACGACACCGCTTGCAAAAGCTG
>TARA_R110000787_G_scaffold26548_7_pt1 | contig 28117 bp, 26 predicted proteins | sample TARA_R110000787 | Tara Oceans TARA_R110000787 (sample SAMEA4397920) | marine metagenome | biome: Polar Biome; feature: [DCM] deep chlorophyll maximum layer (ENVO:01000326); material: water (ENVO:00002006), including particulate matter (ENVO:01000060) such as... | depth 35 m | reverse complement strand
ATTTCCAGTTCGTAACGCGGCCATCTTGTACTGTTCACGAAACTGCCACAGCGGTCGGGCCAGACTCTCGACGCCGGACCGGCGTCGACACCGAGGGCCGCTGAAAGTACTTATCCATAGACCAAATGATAGAAAGCCTATGCCATGAATCTTTCAAGACTTGCCGCTCAGGCGGCTGAACGCGGAACGCCCGTGCGTGCCGGGCTAATCGGCGCCGGCAAGTTCGGGTCGATGTTTCTTTCACAGGTTCCGTCAATCAACGGGTTGGAAGTCAGCGCGATTGCCGACCTCAATCCGGATCGGGCCCGGGCGGCCTGCAGGGATGTAGGTTGGGATGATACGCAAAGCGCTGCCACTGCCTTTCTAGACGATGGTGCGGAGTTGGCGCGCCGCGACGACGTCGATGTCGTGATCGAGGCCACAGGTAATCCACGGGCTGGTATTGCTCATGCGCGTTCAGCTATCCAGGCCGGCAAGCATGTCATCATGGTTAACGTGGAGGCAGATGTATTGGCCGGCGCGATCTTGTCCCGCGAGGCCGAAGCCGCCGGTGTGGTCTATTCAATGGCGTATGGTGACCAACCAGCACTTGTTTCCGAGATGGTTGATTGGGCGAGAGCAGCGGGGTTTTCAGTCACCGCCGCCGGTAAGGGGACGAAATATCTGCCAGCCTATCATAACGTCACCCCGGATGACGTCTGGTCCCACTATGGATTAACACCTCAGGCCGCCGCTGATGCTGGCATGAACCCGCAAATGTTCAACTCTTTTCTCGATGGCACCAAAAGCGCCATTGAAATGGTTGCGATCGCCAATGCTTGTGCGCTTGACGTGCCATCGCAGGGGCTGTTGTTCCCCCCGTGCGGGGTTGATGATCTGGCGCAGGTCTTGCGCCCCAGATCGGCTGGTGGCCAGCTCGAGAAGTCCGGTATGGTTGAAACGATCTCGTCGCTGGAGCGTGACGGTCGTCCGGTTTTCCGCGATCTCCGTTGGGGTGTCTATGTCGTGCTCGAAGCCCCCAACGACTATGCGGCGGCATGCTTTCGGCAGTACGGGTTGCCAACCGATGAAAGCGGTCGGTACGCCGCGATGTACAAGCCCTTCCACCTTATCGGGCTGGAGCTATCCATATCAGTATTGAGCGCCGCGCTGAGACAAGAGCCAACCGGGTCAACCCAGGAAATGCGAGGCACAGTCGCGTCGATTGCCAAAAAGCCACTCAAGGCCGGGGATACGCTGGATGGCGAGGGGGGATATACCGTCTGGGGCAAAGCGCTGCCGATAGCAAAAGCAAGCACCGCCTTACCCATTGGGCTGGCCCATGGGGTAAAGATGACCCGTGACGTGGCCAAGGGGGAGGTGATTACGATGAATGACGTGGATCTCGGGGACGATCCAACCGTCGCCATCTATCAGCAGGCACTGGCAACTTGTAAGGGCTAGGCTTCTCACGCCATCCAACGTCAAGACGCCGGGGTGAATTGGCGTGACAGTACCGGCGTTGGACATACGTGATGATCAAACCGGACCCATCGGAAATATAGTTAAGCTGAGGCATTCATGGAAAGTATCAACCAGCCCAAGACCTTGGTCGAGCAGACCTGCGAAATACTCCTCGATGCTATTTGTTCGGGGGAACTGGCTGCGGGGGAACGGCTGAACCAAGACGACATCGCAACGCGTCTCAACGTTTCCCGTCAGCCGGTGAACAGCGCGCTTTCGGTGCTTAAATCGCACGGCTTTGTCACTGACAACGGACGCAGAGGTGTCACCGTCGCGCCGATAGATGCCGAACAGTTCCAATACATCTATGAGTACCGAACCGCGATCGAGCCATTTGCAGTAACGCTCGCGGCCAAAAATCTGCCCGACAATGCCGAAACTATCGCGCAGGAAATGCTGAAAAAAGGCAATGAGGCGGTGCGTTCAGGCGACCAGAAAGCATGGTTGGTCGCCGACATGGCCTTTCACGAGATGATATACCAATGGGGAGGTAATACGGTTATTCAGTCTTCCATGCGATTAAACTGGCAGCACATCCGGCGCACGATGGCCGAGGTTCTCAAGGATGTCTCTGCGGCAAAGGTTTCTTGGGATGAGCATACCAGGATAATCCAGGCGTTGCTTGGCGGGGATAGCGACAAGGCCGCACTTGAAATGCGAAAACACATCGAAGCTGCTCACAAAAAGACCTTCGCTTCGCTTGGTACATCCTCACATCCTGCCACCGCTATCTGACAGTAGCAATTTCAGCCCGCGTCGTTTTGTTGACCTTGGCCCACCCCGCGGGCCAGTCGCTATCCAGACAAACAAGCGGCTTTGATCTTTCACCCGACCAAAATCATGCTGCCACTTTTACGGCCTGAGGTGCCTGCGGAATCGTGAGACATTCGACCCTGGGAAGGTCAAAATAAAACGTACTGCCCTTTTCGTTATTTTGGGTCAGATGGATCTGCCCGCCGTGTTTTTCCACAATTGCCTGGGAGATTGTCAGGCCCAGGCCGGTTCCGCCATAGCTTCGCGTGTCGGATGAATCGCCCTGAGAGAACGCTTCGAAAATGATTTTGCGGTCCTTCTCCGGGACGCCACATCCGTTGTCTTTTACCGCGACGCGCACCCATCCATCCACTTCACAGACCGAAACGGTTACGACTTCATTCGGTGGAGAAAATTTCACGGCATTTGAAATCAGGTTGCCCAGGACCTGAGTGATACGCTTGGTGTCGATCAAACATAACATTGGCCCGTTGTTGCCGATACTCCGGACCTTGATCTGGCGCGCTGCACCGTAGGTTCCGAAAACCTCTACGGCGTTGCCGACCACGCTGACAATATCGTCGACTATCGGATCGATGGCCATCTTACCTGCGTCAAGTTTTTCGTAATCCAAAATGTCGTTCACCAACATCCCCAGCAAAGTTGAGTTTCTTACCGCGATGTCGATGGACCGCTGTGCCAAAGGACCGAAGTCGCCAATCAAACCTGACCCGAGCAGATCCAGCGACCCCTTTATCGATGTGAGAGGTGTGCGCAATTCGTGGCTTACCGTTGATATAAACTCCCTTTTACTACGATTGCCTTCCTGAGCTTCCCGCAATGCGACCTGTAACTCCAGGTCTCGTTTACGCAATGCCCGAAACGGGATCGTAAGCAGGAGTATGAAAATGCTCAATGATATGGTCAGGGCGATACTACCCTGCCGCATCAGACTGGCCGCGAGCTCGTAATCTTCGCTGGTGAGGTAAACATGGCCAATCAATTCCGCCCCCACCCTGATGTCACCGTGTGCCGATGTTTGCAGGAACGCGGGTTCAGCATGCCGCTGAAACACGGACGCCCCGTCGGCAGTTTCAACCGACACTGACCATTCATGCCCGCCGGTGTTGGATTCACCCTTCACATGTTCGAACAACGCCGCGATCCGCTCTTCCTGAAAGCGCCACATGATATCGTCTGCATATGCCAATTCACTGATCTTGGAGGCGAATGAGTTTACAACCCCTTGGGTCAAGGTCATCTGATAGTCGCGGCCCATCACGAAGGTCTGGAAGACGCAGGCCACGAAAACCGCAACCGAGATCACACTGGCGAGCGTCATCAAATAGAAATTCAATGCTATTCGCGCGCGCGGTTTCGTCCGACGCGCGATCATGGTTGTGCGGTGTCGTGACCGGTCGCCAACAGGATTTCCTCACCACGCGGTGACCGGACAAACTCTAAGAAGCTCGAAACCGAGGGCGATATGTCACTTTGAACGACAATCCAGTACGGTTTCCATAGCGGATAGCGACCGTCTTTGATATTGGCCACCGACGCTTCGATACCGTCTAGCGTAAAGATATGAGCGTGCAGTTTTTCGCTTAGTATCTGTGATAATGTGATCGAACCAAACGACCCGTCCAGCATCGAAAGCAGTTCAACGTTGTCCTGATCCGTCACCGCAGTTGGTATCCCGGCCTTGAAGCGCTGCTTTTCATAGGCCTCACGCACGCCATCAGCCAAAGTGAAAAGTAGTTTACTATCAGTTTCAGAGCTCGCCCTTAGGACCAGCCGTACAGCTTCGCCCGTGGGCCAATGGGTTGTGTCACCCGCGAAAATCGAGAGGATATCCTGACGCGTGAGGTCGTTTGCGCCGACATCGTCAAACGTCACCAGAGCAAGAGGCGACCGGCCATAGTAATGTTCAGTAAGCTCGCCCCTGTTTTCGCTTTCCTTGAGTGGTCGCGCCGTGACCGCGATATCGATCTTTCGTGCAAGTAACGCTTTAACGCCGCCGCCACTTCCCAAGCTGGGAAGCACCGCTCCCTCGATCATGGGGTGGGTGCGTTCGAACTCATCCATCAAAACCCGCATTACCCCAAGCGCGGAGCCGGTACCGCCAATGACAATTCGTTCGGCGTGGGCTGCCCCTGATGACCCCAAGAATAGCATAATCAAGACTGCTGACTGCATGATTGTCAAAACCGGCGAAACCAATCTGCGCCGACAACCGTGGTTACAAGTGAGATCTGCGGACAGGTGAAAAAAATCGGATTTGAACATACCTTGTAAATAACCCATAGCTGAAATCGCAGCGCCGAATTTGCGAGGCAAACTGAAGGTTATGATTATCTGGTGCAAATTTGACTAAATTACGTCGATTCAGAGGGCAAAATAAATCTGATTTATCTAACTGATATAAAACGTAAAATTATTTCATCGCGACGCTTTCACCATCTCAAGTGAACGAAATTAGATCGCTTTAGCGTTCGCCTATTCTGACTCTTGTCAGGCTCAGAAGCTAAATCTTCAACCCCAAACCGTCACCCGAAACCGCCTTGCGGGCAACGTTGAGAGCATCCAGGGTTTCGCGGGCTTTGTCTGGGTGAATAGACGCAAATGCCGTCAAGAGTGCTTCAAGAAGTGCCAGCGTACCTGCATGCAATCCAAACCCGTCAGCGCGCCCGCGCGCCACGCGCAGTACGATATCCGCACGATAGTCCGGCAAGATCGGTCCGGGCGACGTGACGAGGATGACCGGCACTTCAAGGACGAGCGCGTGATCAATCAACGCGGTTATTTCACGGTACGGGCGATCATACGCCAAGGCGAGAACCGAATCGCCTTCGCGCACCCCGATCAAATCGTCGGCCAACTGAAGGCCGGTTTGACGCAGTGGCCGCGCCTCCCCGCCCAACCGGGTCATCTGGGCCGCGAAATAGCTGGCAAGATGCCCCGACGGCCCTATCCCAAAGATATGCACGCGCTGCGCCAAAGCCAAAATATCGACGGCTCGTTCCAGATCGTCAGACGGGATTCCCAGCATCGCATCCAACGTGGCCAACAGGGTTTCGACGGTTTGCGTCACGGCGTTTGAAACGCCGCCCCCGGTCTCGCGCAGGTCGTTTTCAAAGCGTTCGGTCAAGGTTAGATCCCGCCTGAGGTCACCCGCGAGACCCCGGCGCAGTTCTTCGAGGCCCGAAAAACCGAGCTTGCGCGCAGTGCGAATGATGGTCGCATCGCTGGTGCCGATCTGCCGTGCCATATCTGCGGCGGAAGCTAAAAGAGCCGTTTCGCGATTAAGTGCAAGATACTCTATCACCCGGCGCTCTGCTGGGGTGAGTTTCTGATCATAGGCAGCAATTCGCTGGGAAAACGACATTTCACTCATGGTTACAACATACATGTTGTTTTTACGACTTACAATGATGTAATCATCGCAACATACAAGTAGTGTTTACAACAAAACGGGTTTGATAAAATGCCACCTGAATTCTGGACCGTGATGTTTCCCGCCATTTCAGCGACTTTCCTGGCATCGATAGTAGAAGTCGTAGAGGCTTTTACCATTGTCCTGGCTGTCGGCACGACACGTGGCTGGAAGCCGGCTATCGTCGGTACCGCCGCTGCACTGGGGGTGCTAGCTCTCGTGGTTCTTATCCTCGGGCCGACGTTGCAGTTCATACCTATCCACTATCTACAGCTTTTCGTCGGCGTTCTTTTGTTGATTTTCGGGATGGGCTGGTTGCGCAAGGCGGTGCTGCGATCAGCGGGCGTTCTGCCGATGCACGATGAAACCGCTGCTTTTGCGAAAGAGACTGCCGGGCTGCAATCACAGTCTGGCGCGCCAAAGACTCTGCAGTGGATAGCAGGCATTGCCGCGTTCAAAGCCGTCCTGCTCGAAGGTTTGGAAGTGGTGTTCATTGTAATCGCAATCGGCGCGGGCAAGGGCCTGTTGTGGGAAGCGTCCTTGGGGGCGCTCGCTGCCTGTATCTTGGTGTTGGGGGTCGGCGCGTTTATTCATAAACCCTTGGCCCGAGTGCCTGAAAATACATTGAAGTTTGGCGTCGGCGTCATGCTGTCAGCCTTTGGGGTTTTCTGGGCAGGCGAAGGATTGGGCGTTGAATGGCCGGGGGCGGACCTGATGCTAATTGTGCTGACGGCAATCTTTTTGGTGGCGGGAATGCTGCTTGTCCGTATCGCCGGTAACAACTTCAGAAAGGTCGCGGCATGAACATCTTTGGTGACGTTCTAAAAGAGCTTGGAAAAATGTTCGTGGCGGATCTGCGCTTGACGCTCGCCACGCTGTTGAGCGTGCTATTGGTCGCGTTGCTCATGCATCAGGGCTGGGTCGACGCCGCTATCGCCGGGCTGCTGTTAACACTGCTATGCATCGCAGTGCTGGCTGAAGCTGTTTTGCGAGAGGTCAAGCAGCGCAAACATAGGTGACCCGTGCAGGATCCATCGCGCCGCCAAGCGCCGCCTAGGTCGTCAATTATTGCTGTATGGATGGGCAGCTCAGGTCGCCGAGAGTACGGGATGCTCTTGACGGCCTTGGGGTTTCAATAGCGCAAAGCCGTTCAAAACGTTGTCGTATAACGGTGCCCGCCGGACCCGACACTTTACGACACGCAGACGTATCAAAACCGTAAGCATTTCATTGAGCCGGTCATTGTGCTATTGATCGCTACCGATACGGGGCGACATATGAACTTAATTGATATGCCCGGGCACTTGATCCGGCGATTGCATCAACTTTCAACCGCGACCTTTTCCGAAAAGATCAAGATCACCGGGCTCGACCTTACATCGGTTCAGTTTGCGACCCTACACACCTTGCGCACAATGCCCGGTGTCGATCAGGCAACGGTCGCGCAGGTCATTGCGTTCGATCGCGCCACCATCGGCGGTGTTGTCGACCGGCTTGAGAAAAAAGGATGGATCCGCCGCGAGGTGAACAAGGACGACCGTCGCGCCCGACAGCTTTGGTTGACGGCACAAGGAAACGCGACCCTTGATCTGGCCATACCCTTGGTGGAAGAGCTTCAGGCCGACATATTGTTCGGCCTGGCTGACGATGAACGGCAAAGATTCATCACCATGACCCTGAGAATTCTGGAAAAGACCGCCTCCATAGCTCCACGATCATGACAATTTCAAATTACCCTGCCGATTGATCCGGGGTACCGGGCTGGTATAAATCAATAACCAGCAGAGTAGTACGGGAGCACCTATGCCCACCCCTCATATCATGATCGCCGGCGCGGGTATCGGCGGGCTTGCCTTGGGGCTGACGCTTCAGCAACTTGGGGTCCCGTGCACCGTATTTGAATCGGTGCGCAAGTTGAAACCATTGGGGGTGGGTATCAACGTTCAACCCAACGCGATCCGCGAGCTGTACAATCTGGGTGTTACAGAGGCGGATATGGACACGGTCGGCCTGCCCGCCCGAGAATGGGCTTTGGTCGGGCAGCAAGGGCAGGAAATATACGCCGAACCGCGAGGGACCGAAGCCGGCTATCTGTGGCCTCAATATGCTGCGCACCGTGGCAAGCTGCACATGATGTTATACCGAAAGCTGACCGAACGCGCTGGCCCCCAAGCTGTGCAATTGGGCGCAAAGGTGACAGGTTACACGATCGGCCGGGACGGAACCGTCAGCGCAAAAGTATCCCATGCCGATGGAAGCGAGAAGCTTCATACAGGCACATTGCTTATCGGTGCAGATGGCATTCATTCTGCCGTGCGTGCCCAGATGCACCCTAGCCAGCCACCGATCCGCTGGGGTGGCGTGATGATGTGGAGAGGCACATCCCGCAGCAAGCCGCTCAGAACCGGGTCATCCTTCATCGGCCTGGGCACCCATCGCCAGCGTTTGGTCATGTACCCGATTTCCCAGCCCGATGCGAAGGGCCATGCAGATATCAACTGGATCGCGGAAATAACCTATGATGATCCGGAACAGCGCAAGACCGGGTGGTACGAACCCGCCAAACTGTCTGACTTTGTTCATCACTTTGACGGCTGGACCTACAACTGGCTGGATGTCCCTGCATTGCTGGGTGCCGCCGAAGACATTTATCAAAACCCGATGATCGACCGCGACCCCGTCGATACCTGGGTTGACGGACCGGTCGCTTTGATGGGCGACGCCGCTCATGCCATGTATCCTACGGGATCAAATGGTGCCAGTCAGGCGATCATGGATGCTCGCACCTTGGGCGCTTGCATGTTGGCCCACGGCGTCACGCCAACAGCTCTTGGTGCATATGACCAGCAGCTTTGCGCGCCCATTTCGCAGCTAGTCCTGCGAAATCGCGAGGCCGGGCCGTTCGGGTTGCTGAACATGGTCAACGATAGATGCGGCGGGAAGTTCACTGACATCGACGACGTGGTGCCCGAACGGGAACGCGCGGCGTTCATGGCTGGCTATAAGTCAGCCGCAGGTTTCGCCATGGAACAGCTTAATGCCTCCGCTCCGATTATTCCTTCAGGGTCCACACTTCTGTGATCATTTCCGAGAGTTTGAGGCCTCCCGCAGGTTTTGACGACGCGTTCGCGGTTTAAGAAATTTATTGCCTACTTTAATCCGACTAAAATTGTCGGGTTGACGGCAGCGCATAATCTCGTCAAACAGCCCCTAAAGTTTACGCATGGGTTTAGTCGCGCGTCACGTGCACGACAACATCAGTTTCGCAGCCCCCGAAGAGGAACCTCGTTATGGCCCGCTTTCTGCTCTCCTCAGTATTGGCACTGACCATCGCATCACCGGCGCTGGCCGTGGAAAAAGCCGACGTTATAGAAACCTATGCCAACATTGCAGAAGCAACCTATGGTGACAGCCTGCTTACCGCGCAGAGATTGCAAGGCGCGGTTGATGCGCTGATTGCACAACCTTCACCTGCAAACTTGGATTTGGCGCGCAAGGCATGGCGGGCGGCTCGCATTCCATATCAGCAATCCGAGGTTTTTCGCTTTGGCAATCCCATCGTTGACGATTGGGAAGGCGGCCTGAACAGCTGGCCGCTGGACGAGGGTTTGATCGACTATGTCGACGCAAGCTATGGCGGCGCATCGGACGAAAACGCCTTTGCCGAGCTCAATGTGATCGCCAACCCTGTCTTCAATCTGTCGGGTACCCAAGTTGACGCCACAAATATCACGCCGAACCTGATCCGCGAAACCCTGCACGAAGCAGACGGCAACGAGGCCAACGTCGCATCAGGCTATCACGCAATCGAATTTCTCCTGTGGGGGCAGGACCTGAACGGCACCAAATCAGGTTCCGGCGCGCGGTCGTGGACGGATTATGCGCAAGGCGAAGCATGCACCAATCAGAATTGTGATCGCCGCGGCGATTATTTGAAAGCAGCGACCGACCTACTGGTCACGGATCTGGAATATATGGTCGCGCAGTGGGGCACACAGGGCGCGGCCCGCACCACTCTTTTTGCGAACGAAGATGCGGCGATATCGGCAATGTTAACCGGCATGGGGTCGTTATCCTATGGCGAACTCGCAGGCGAACGGATGCGCCTTGGTTTGATGCTGAACGACCCTGAGGAGGAAGAGGATTGTTTCTCGGACAACACGCATAACAGTCACTATTACGACGGGCTGGGCATTCAGAACGTCTATCTGGGCACATATTCCCGCGCGGATGGCACGTTGATTACCGGGCCATCGCTGTCAGACCTCGTGGCTGCGGACAATGCCGATCTTGATATCGAAATGCAGATGAAACTATCCGACACGATGCGCAATCTAGGCCAAATAAAAACTGCCGCCGAAGCGGGCATGGCCTATGACCAGATGCTGGCGCGCGCCAACAAAGGTGGGGAAGCCCTGATCATGGGTGGGGTTAACGCATTGATCGCGCAGACAAAAACGATCGAACGCATTGTGGCGACGTTGAAACTCGAAAACGTAGCGATTGAGGGGTCTGATAGCCTCAACACCACCGGAGCTGTGTTCCAGTGAACCATCCGCTAAACTGTAACATGCTTTTTGAAAGATATTTTAGTGACTAAAGGCCTTTTTGCTGGATTCGCCCTGACCTTGGCAAGCACATACCCTGTCTACGGGCAGGTAAACCCGGTTAGCTGGTCAGGTGAACTGGAAGTCGGTTTCGACGGCACGGTATCCTCGGGTGATCCGGCCAGCGAGTTCACAGATAATTACGCCAGCCTCGTGACGTCTTTCGAAGCCGGGCTGACGCACGGCGTTACCCTTTTCGGAACCTTGGCCCTGGAAAGCGTCATCGACCCGACCGATACCCGACACTTCGAAGATATTGGGCTCTATGTAAGTGCTTTGGGGGTTGAATTTGAATATGGCCACAGTCACTTCCTGGTTGGCAAGATCAACCCGACCTTTGCGCTTGCCTGGGATGCTGCCCCCGGGTTCTACGGCACTTCCCTCGCCGAGGACTATGAATTGAACGAGGCGATCGGTGTAAGCGTAGACACTCCGATGCAGGGGACTGACGGGATCCTCTCGATGGCGGTGTTTTACGCTGATGACACCGGGTTGAGCGATTCATTCGGGGTCAGACGCGGGCGCAACATAACTGCCCACGGTGGGGCGGGCAACACAGGCAAGCTTAACAACGTCGCGTTGCAATATTTGCATATACACGAGGATACCACCTATTGGGTCGGAGGGCGTTTTCTAACAGCCTCCAAGGTGGACGTGTCCGATGAGTTGGGTGCGGTCGTCGGCATGGCGCATGACTTTGACAACGGATTTGACGTAATTTTGGAAATTGCGCATTTCGATGGTTTTGCCGGCGGACCCACAAATGCGACCTATACCACCGTAGGTTCTTCATACGCCCACGGTCCTTGGGCTTACTCGACTTCTTTCACCGATATGCGTGATAGCGCAACCGGCCACGATCATGTGATTTCCTTCGGATTAGACTATCTTCACGAGAATGATATTGCCATTGGTGCGGGGGTGGCGCTCTATAACGTGGCCGGCGTGAAATCCACCGCTGTCGGTGCCTCTGTTGTGGTGCCGTTTTAAAAAACAGGTTAGGGAACATCATGCTACCTCTCAGGTCTTTCGCGCCTTGGATTGTTGCATCGCTTTTGCCGCTTTTGTCACTTGCCGGCAGTCCGTCGGCCGCTGACGTACTTGATGAACCTCACCTCAACATCATTCCGCGCACCGCCGATGAACTGGCGCGGATCGCAGCCGTCACCGCACCGACAAAAGATTTCGACGCCCCCAACCCGTTTGAAGCCAACCCCGGCGGTGCCGCCACTGTTCGGGCGAGGACCAATGCCGACGCATTTTCCCAACCTTCGGGCAATATTGCGTTCGAAGACGAATTGACGTTCAAGATTGGCAACGGGTTGTTCCGCAAACTTTGGGTATCGTCCCCGTCTTCTACGCTTGCTTCTGACGGGCTGGGGCCTTTGTTCAACGCGCGATCCTGTCAAAGTTGTCACATCAAAGACGGGCGCGGTCATACCCCCGAAGGCCCCGACGACAACGCCATTTCCATGTTTCTGCGCATTTCCATCCCCAGCACCGGCGAAGCCACCAATATACATGATATAAAAGGCTATTTCGCCACGTTGCCCGACCCCACCTACGGTACCCAGCTGCAAGATTTTGCGGTCCCAGGGCACGCGGCGGAATATCGGATGCAAATCGACTATCATGAAATCCCGGTCAAGCTTTCTGGTGGGCAGGTCGTTTCATTGCGCAGCCCAACCTACAGTGCAGCCGATTTGGGGTATGGGCCGCTTGACCCACACGCGATGCTGAGCCCGCGGATGACCCCCCAAATGATCGGATTGGGTTTGCTCGAGACGATCCCAGCCGCCGATATCTTGGCCTTAGCTGACCCTGACGATGCCAATCGCGATGGTATTTCAGGGCGGCCCAACATCGTGTGGTCACAGGAATTCGGGATGTCGATGTTGGGTCGTTTCGGTTTGAAGGCTGGGATGCCAACGATACGAGAGCAGGCAGCCGGAGCCTTCGCGGGTGATATCGGTATCTCGAACCCGATCTTTGCCGACCCATTCGGAGATTGTTCGACCATTCAGGACGCCTGTGTCAAAGCGCCCAATGGCGCGGGTGATGTGCGCGGCTTTGAAATCGACGCCAAGGGGCTGGACCTTGTCACCTACTACAGTCGCAACCTTGCCGTGCCAGCCCGGAACGACGCGGGCGACCCAAAGATACTACGGGGCAAGCGGGTCTTTTACGAGACCGGGTGCACCGCCTGTCATCAGCCAAATTTTGTTACGCATAGGCTGGTGGACCGGCCCGAGCAAAGCTTTCAATTGATCTGGCCCTATACCGACATGCTGCTGCACGACATGGGCGAAGGTTTGGCCGACCACCGACCCGAAGCGCGCGCCAGTGGCAGGGAGTGGCGCACCGCGCCGCTGTGGGGAATAGGAATGACGGAGCAGGTGTCGGGTCACAAAAACTTTCTGCATGATGGCCGGGCACGGTCGATTCTCGAAGCCATTCTGTGGCACGGCGGAGAAGCGGAACATGCCCGGTCACGCGTCATAGATATGCCCCCGGCCGACCGGGACGCCCTTTTGAGTTATCTGGAAAGTCTTTGAAATGAAGCAACTGATCTTGGCCGCAGGAATCGCTCTCGCCCCGCTGGCGTTGTGGGCACAGACAAAAGCCGACATGGTAGGTGACGTCGTCAACCACCATATCCTGCCTCGTTACGCCGCATTGGCCGCGACCAGCGATAAGCTGGCGGCCACGGCACAGACCGATTGTGAAGCCACGTCAGAGACCCTGCGTAGAGCCTATGATAGCGCCTTCGACGCCTGGATCGCAGTAAGCCATCTGCGCTTTGGCCCTTCCGAGGTGAACAACCGCGCCTTTGCGCTGGCCTATTGGCCCGACAGTCGCGGTGCCACACCAAAGACCCTGGCAGCGCTGATCGCTGATGCGGACCCGGCAGCAAATACGGCCGACAGCTTTTCCGAAGTGTCCATCGCGGGTCGCGGATTTTACGCGCTGGAGTTTTTGCTATATGACGATCAGTTAAGCACTATGGGAAGTGCGGGTTATCGCTGTACCCTCGTAAAGGCCGTAACCGCGGATATAGCCGTGCAGTCACGCGCCATTCTGGATGACTGGCAACAGGGATACGGGGATATGCTGTTGTCCCCATCCGACACCAGCCCTTATCGCAGTACCGAAGAGGTCGCGCAGGAACTTTTCAAAGCTTTGAACGTCGGGTTGGAGTTCACAGCCGATACGCGCATCGGTCGCCCGATGGGTACATTTGATCGCCCGCGGCCCACACGGGCGGAAGCATGGCGCTCCGGCCGGTCGCTGCGAAACGTGGTGCTTTCGCTGAACTCACTCGAGGATCTGGCGTTACGTCTGTCGCAAAGTGATCCCGCGCTGACCGAGAAATTCCGGAACGGGTTTGCGCATGCAGCAAAAATAGCGGCGCAGTTGGACGATCCGGTATTCGCAGGTACGGCGGATCCGCAGTCGCGGCTGCGCATCGAAGTTCTACAACAGGCCGTTGCCGACATCCGGAGTATCGCCAATACCGACCTTGGCCCACTGCTTGGGGTAGCGTCGGGTTTTAACGCCTTGGATGGAGACTGATATGACCAACCGACGCCACTTTATCGCCGGGCTTCTGGCCACCGGGTTGGTGCCTGCACCGACCTGGGCGGACGCAGGCGGGCCGAGCTATCTGGCAGCCGCCGGATTATCAGATGGGAGCTTTTCGTTATGCGGTATCGACCGCAATCTTGATATTGTCTTTCAGCTACCCTTGCCGGGTCGCGGCCATGCGGCGGCGGCTCATCCAACCCGGCCGCAAGCCGTCGCCTTTGCCCGACGCCCCGGCAATTTTGCCATGGTCATCGACTGCCTTTCCGGTAAGGTGACAGCCCGCCTTGAAACACCCGATCAAAGGCACTTTTTTGGACATGGTGTGTTTTCGCAAGACGGTAGCAGGCTCTATACAACCGAAAATGATTTTAGCGCCGGCACAGGCAGGGTTGGTGTTTGGGACGTAAAACTTGGCTATGTCCGCATTGACGAATTTGCCAGCGGTGGCGTCGGTCCGCATGATATCAAACGCCTGCCCGACACGGATGTACTGGTCGTAGCGAACGGCGGCATCGATACGCATCCTGACTCCGGTCGAGTCAAACTCAATATCCCGACGATGCATCCGAACCTCAGCTATATCGAGGATCGCAAAATCGTCGAGCAGGTCTCGCTTGCACCAGATCTGCACAAAAATTCCATCCGGCATCTGGCACTTGGGCACGATGGTCTCGTCGCGTTTGGCATGCAGTGGCAAGGTGGCGGGACGCCGCCTCCGTTAGTCGGGCTGCACCGGCGCGGCGCAGCCATCAGCCTTTTGCAAAGTACCGTTGACATGCGCGGCTATGTCGGCTCTATCGCGATGTCTGGCGACGGTAATCGAATTGCTGTAACCTCCCCCCGCGCGGGGCTGGTGCAAGTATTTGATGCCGTATCGCGCACTCAGCGCGACAGCATTCCGTTCACAGATGTAAGCGGCGTGGCCCCCGGTACCGACGGTTTTGTCATCACCAGCGGCACCGGAAAGCTGCAAGGCCTCGGCATGCCGTCTGGCCCCGCGAAATCGCTCATGTGGGACAACCACCTTATTGATATCTAGATAACGAGCCATCCAAACATAACCGCCAATCCCGCCACGATCAGTGCTGAGCGTTTCGCCGCGCCCCCGGCCCCGATCATTCCGAACGAGATCAGGCCAAGGCCGGCACCAACCCTGACGAATGCAAAAATCGCTGCCACAGGGTCTGTATTCAGCCGGATGAGGTTGGGGTTGGCGATCATCCCCAACGGGATGAGGTAAAGCCCGATGCCAAGCGCCATGGCCGACAGTGCCACCTTCAGCCAGTTCTCTCCGATCATCCCGGCTGCGATGAAAACCGCACCACAGACGGGCGGGGTGATGGTGGACAGCAAGGCGAACCAAAACACGAACAAATGCGCCTGCAGCGGTTCCAACCCCAGCTTGGTCAGCGCAGGGCCTGCAACGGACACGCAAATGACATAGGCGGCAGTTGTTGGAACCTCCATTCCCAACACCAGGCATGCCAGCGCAGTCAGCAGCAACGAAGGCCACAGCATCCCCCCTGCTCCTTCGAGAATAAGCGACGTTATCTTGACCCCGAGCCCGGTTATCGACAACACACCGATGATGATGGACGCACACAAGATGATTGCCGCGATCATCGCGACCTGCCGTGCTGCGCCGATCAGGGCCACCCCAATCCTGGATGCGACGGCATGTGGCTCTATCCGCAGTTCAGTGTCGAACAGCAAGAGCGCCGCCCCCGCCAATATTGCCAACGCTGCGGCAAATTCGGGGGTATAGCCGACGACAAACATGGCAATCATCAGCACCGTGAAAGGCACCAGAAAGAACAGCGATGTAATGATGACATCGCGCCGCGTCGGCTGGTCTTCTGCTGCGATCCCCTTCAGGTCATATCGCTGCGCATAAGCATTGATGCCTACCCAAACCGCCCAGAAATACAAAATCGCAGGCAGAATCGCGGCCGCCATGATCGCGGTATAGGGAACGCCGGTGAGTTCCACCATGACAAACGCCCCTGCCCCCATCAGCGGCGGCATGATCTGTCCGCCTGACGACGCGACTGCTTCGACGGCTGCTGCTAATCGTTTGGGGTATCCCAACCGTGTCATGGCCGGAAGCGTGATCGCCCCGGTCGACGCGACATTCGCCGAGGCAGAGCCAGAAATCGACCCAAACAAAGCTGACGATATTACCGAAACCTTAGCAGCGCCGCCCTTAAGATGCCCTGCCGCCGCGGCTGCGATGTTCATGAATCCCTGCCCCGCAGCACCTGCATTCAGAACCGCGCCGAAAATCACGAAGATTGCCACCACATTGACCGATACACCGGTAAGCTGGCCCCATATTCCCCCTTCCGCAATCGTAAGCGTGCCCAGAAAGCTGGCCAGCGGCGTACCGGAATGTCCGAACTGACCGGGAATATGCTGGCCCCACAACCCGTATATCAACGCGGCACCTGCGACCAACGGCAATGGCCAGCCGATTGCGCGGCGCGCAGCCTCCAGGGTCACCAGCAACAGCGTAATGGCGATGGCAACCTGCCCAGGACCTTCGAGAAACCCGTATTGATCGGCCAAAGCGTTATGGTTGACCGCAACCCACAGCGCCGCGGCTACGCCCAGCAATGTCAGCACGACACCCGTCCAGAGCATCAGCCGCGACGTGGCCCCGACCATGAAAACAAACGGCAAGATGAACGCCATGTGCAGCGGACGGCTGACCAGGTTCGGAACCAGCCCCGAAAACACCAGAGCCATGTGATAGCCCACCAAAGCAGCGGCAAGCGTCAGCCAGAAGCCGGCCGCCAAGCGATTAGTTTGCATGCAACATCCCTTGCGACGGTGAACGGGTCTGATTCAGACCCGTTCCGCTTGCGTTTATTTGTTTGCGTCGGGAACGCTGATACCGGCCTCTTGATAGTAGCGCAGCGCACCTGGGTGAATTTCTGTCGTGATGTTCTCCATCAAGCCTTCGTTCACACCGGCCCACCATTTGGCGCTATCGGCCAAGCGGTCGCGGCTTTCCCAAAACGTCTTGGTCAGGGTATACGCCGTGTCATCATCCATCGCGGTTGTCGTATAGGCCACTACCGGCAACGACGTTGTTTGTATGTCTTTGTCCTGCCCCGCATAGGTACCCGCCGGTATGGTAATTGCCGTGCGTTTGGTCTGCGCGATCTGGTCCGGCGTCATCGACAGCACCTTCACGGGCGTCGAAGCCGCGGCTTCGATCACATTGGGGGCTGGCCACGAACCCGCAGTCACAAATCCGTCGATCTGACCATTCTTCAAGGCAGCAACGGCGTTCGAAAGCTCTGCATCCGCGATCTGCACTTTGCCATCCAGCCCGAACAGGGTCAGATACTTTTCGCCCTCGGTGGCACCGAACGAACCTTTGCCCAACAAAATGATCTTGCCGGACAGATCGTCGATCCCCGCGGTTTCGCTCGCCTGCGACATCACGAAGTGCATTGTCAGCGACGGAATCGGGAACAAAGCCCTGATGTTGTCGAAAGACGGGTCCCCTTTGCCCTCGAACATCGCCTTGCCACCTTGGGCAAGATTGACCAGCGCGGGCGGGGTCGTAAAGACATAATCACCGCCGCGGGCGCGTACCTCCATGACATTCTGAACCGATCCCTGGCTTTCTTCGACTGTCATGACGATGCCGCCGTCGGTGCCGGCCTTCATTGCCTCCGACAATTCAACGCCCATCTGATAGTAAGACGACCCGGTTTTGGCAGATTTATAGGTCACGCGTGTCTCGGCCTGCACCAAACCACCGCCCATCCCGACAAGCATGACCGCCAACGCAGTCGTTTTGAAAATTGATATCATTTTATGTAATCTCCCCAAAATCATCGACCGGGCATATCTTGGCAGGAAAGCCAAAAGGTACCAGCGTTATTTGTCCGGCATCGCCTTTTAACCTCTGGTTTGAAAGCCTGCGGATGCGGTGAAGTTTATGCAATATAATTCCGCTGAACAGAGAACTTTGCACCTGAAAGTAAAAAGATAAGGCTAGCTTACTTTAGATATTTACATTTAGAAATGAAACGTTAGCAATTCCCGTAAGAGACAAGAAAAACCGTACACTTAGGTGCGGCAGCGATAATAACAAAGACATGGGGAAACAATGCCAATCGCGCTTCAAGCGGAAGGATTAACGAAAGAATTTAAAGGCTTCATAGCCGTCAACAATGTAAATCTTTCGATTGAAAAGGGAACGATTCACGCGCTTATCGGCCCAAACGGTGCAGGCAAGACGACGTGCTTCAATCTGCTGACCAAGTTTCTGCAACCCACCCGAGGTAAGATCACCTACGAAGGGCGCGACATCACCAAACTAAAACCGGCAGAGATCGCCCGCATGGGCATGGTCCGGTCCTTTCAGATCTCGGCGGTGTTTCCCGACCTGACCGTATTGCAGAATGTCAGGGTCGCGCTGCAACGTGCACGAGGCGACAGTTACGATTTCTGGCGCTCGGATAAGGTGCTGTCAAAATTCGACGCTCAGGCGCTTGATTACATCGACGAAGTAGGGTTAAGCGCGCTCGCCCACGAAAGAGCGGCGTCCCTGCCATACGGACGCAAACGGGCGCTGGAAATTGCAACAACACTGGCGCTTAGCCCCGATATGTTGCTGCTGGACGAACCGATGGCCGGCATGGGCCGCGAAGACGTAGAGCTGATCTCCAGGTTGATCCAGCGCATCGCCGAAAATCGCACCGTTTTGATGGTTGAACATAACTTGTCGGTGGTTGCGGATCTGTCCGATCGTATCACCGTGCTGGCACGTGGGGAAATCCTTGCCGAAGGGACCTATGCAGAGATTTCAAAAGCCCCCGAAGTGATCGAAGCCTACATCGGAGCAAGCCATGACTGAACCAGCTGACAATCTGTTGTTGAAAGTAAGCGGTCTGCAAGGCTGGTACGGCGAAAGCCATGTTTTGCATGGCATAGATTTCGAAGTTCGCCAAGGCGAAGTGGTGACGTTGCTTGGCCGAAACGGGGCCGGAAAAACCTCCACGCTATTGGCTATCATGGGGATCCTGGCGAAACGGACCGGGTCCATCACGTTTCAGGGGACCGAACTGATCGGGATGCAACCGCGTCATATCGCACGCTTGGGTATTGCGCTTTGCCCTGAAGAACGCGGCATCTTTTCTTCGCTCAGCGTCGAGGAAAACCTGATGTTGCCGCCCCGTATCGCGCCGGATGGTCTAAGCGTCGAACGGATATATGATCTGTTCCCCAACCTGTACGAACGCCGCAAGAGCAGCCAAGGCACCAAGCTGTCGGGCGGGGAACAGCAGATGCTGGCGATCGGGCGCATTCTGCGCACCGGGGCCAAATTTCTATTGTTGGACGAACCGACCGAAGGCCTTGCCCCGGTCATCGTGCAGCAAATCGGGCGTACGATTGCCGCGCTCAAGAACGAAGGCTTCACCATCGTGCTGGTTGAACAGAACTTCCGTTTTGCTGCCTCGGTCGCTGACCGACACTACGTCGTAGATCAGGGCAAGGTCGTCGATATGATCCCGAACGACCAGCTGGAACAGAATGCCGAGAAGCTTCACGCGTATCTGGGCGTCTAAATCGTTTACAGGCGCTTTTGCGCCATAATCAGGAGGAGAAGAGTTATGATCAGGAAACTTGCAATCAGTTCGGTAGCGCTTGCTGCGATGACCGGCGCACCGGCCATGGCGCAAGATATCGCTGTAACGCTTGGCGTTCTCAATGACCGCTCGGGCATCTACGCCGATCTGTCGGGCGAAGGCTCTGTTGTGGCGGCGCGGATGGCCGTCGAAGACTTCAAGGCGTCCGAAAAGGGCATGAAGGTCGAAATCATTTCCGCCGACCACCAGAACAAGCCTGACATCGGGTCTAATATCACCCGTCAATGGTTTGACGTGGACGGCGTGAACGCCATTCTCGACGTTCCCACGTCGTCGGTGGCCCTTGCCGTTGCAGACATCGCAGCCGAAAAAAATGGCGTGCTGCTCAATTCCGGTGCCGGGTCTACATCCCTGACGCGTGAACAGTGCCGCCCGACCACCGTACACTGGACATATGACACAGCCGCCTTGGCAAACGGCACCGGTGCCGCAATGACCAAAGCCGGTGGCAAAAAATGGTTCTTCCTTACTGCTGACTATGCCTTTGGTCATTCGCTTGAGGAAAACACCACCAAAGTCGTCGAAGCAAACGGCGGCGAAGTCGTTGGGCAGGTCAACGTGCCATTCCCCACACAGGACTTCTCCTCGTTCCTGCTTCAGGCGCAGGGCAGCGGTGCTGATGTCATCGGGCTGGCCAACGCAGGCGGCGATACGGTAAACGCGATCAAGCAGGCGTCCGAGTTTGGTATCACCCAAGCCGGGCAAAAGCTGGCCGCGTTGCTGATGTTTGCCAACGATGTGCACGCGCTTGGTCCGCAGACCGCGCAGGGGCTGTCCCTGACCGAAGCGTTTTATTGGGATCAGAACGACGACACCCGCGCGTGGTCGAAACGGTTCATGGATACGCACGGTGCCATGCCGAACATGGTCCAGGCCGGCGTCTATTCTTCGACCATGGCCTATCTTGAAGCGGTCAAGGAACTAGGCAGCGCCGAGGATGGCAAAGCCGTTGTTGCCAAAATGAAGGAAATGGACATCACCGATCCGTTGTTCGGCAAGGTAAAGATCCGCGGCGATGGTCGTGCTTTGCACAACATGTACCTGTTCGAAGTGAAATCAGCCGATGAATCAACCGGCGAATGGGACCTGTACAACCAAATCTCGTCGATCACCGGCGAAGAAGCCTTCTTGCCGATGCTTGATGAATGCGATTTCACCAAGAAATAAGCAGTTGAACCACCGTTCGCCCCGCCACTCCGGCGGGGCGGATATTTTTATCTAAACCGCGCAACAGGGCCTACACATGTTCGAGTTATTGGGAATTCCGCCTCAGGTTTTGATGGGCCAGCTTTTGCTTGGGCTGATTAACGGGTCATTTTACGCGGTCCTTTCACTGGGGTTGGCCGTGATCTTTGGCTTGCTCAACATCATTAACTTCGCCCACGGCGCGCTGTACATGGCCGGTGCCTTCGTGGCCTGGATGCTGTTGAATTATCTAGGCATCGGCTATTGGCCGGCTTTGATCCTGGCACCGCTTGTCGTCGGCACGCTTGGTGTCATCCTCGAACGCACGATGCTGTCGCGCCTCTACCACCTGGATCACCTCTACGGGCTGTTGCTTACTTTTGGTCTGGCGCTGATCATTCAGGGCCTGTTTAGAAACTATTACGGTATTTCCGGCCTCGCCTACCAAATTCCCGACGTCCTATCCGGTGGCCAGAACCTTGGGTTCATGTTTCTACCGAACTACCGTGCATGGGTGGTCGTGGCCTCGATTGTCGTCTGTTTAGGCACCTGGTTCATGATCGAAAAAACCCGACTGGGTGCCTATTTGCGCGCCGCCACAGAAAACCCGACACTGGTCGGTGCCTTCGGTGTGAATGTGCCGCTCATGATCATGATGACCTATGGGTTTGGGGTCGCACTGGCCGGTTTCGCCGGGGTTCTCGCAGCCCCGATCTATTCGGTGAACCCGATCATGGGCGAACAACTGATCATCGTCGTCTTTGCGGTGGTGGTAATTGGCGGTATGGGGTCGATCATGGGGGCCATCATCACCGGTTACGTGCTCGGTATCGTCGAAGGATTGACGCGGGTGATATATCCAGAAGGTTCGGCCGTCGTTATCTTCGTCATCATGGCAATCGTCCTGATGATCAAACCTGAAGGCTTGTTCGGGAGACCCGTCTAATGGCTATCGCTGAGAAATCAAACAATCCGGAATCGTCCTCGGCGCTGGTCGAGCCTGTGACACAGACCGCGGGGATGTCGAAGCTGCACAAGGCCATCTTTGCAGTTCTGCTGATAGCGCTGATCATCCTGCCGTTTCTGGTCTATCCGATCTTCGCGATGAAGGTGATGTGTTTCGCGCTTTTTGCAGCAGCATTCAACCTGTTGCTCGGTTTCGGTGGCTTGCTTTCATTCGGTCACGCCGCCTATTTCGGCGGGGCCAGCTATGTCGCGGCCCACGCGGCCAAAGTGTGGGGTTTCACACCTGAACTTGCGGTTCTGACCGGCACCGCTGCGGCGGCGCTATTGGGGTTTGCCATCGGGTCACTGGCGATCCGCCGGCAGGGTATCTACTTTGCCATGGTGACGCTGGCCTTTGCACAAATGGTCTATTTCGTAGCGCTCCAAGCTGAATTCACCGGCGGCGAAGACGGCATCCAGGGCGTGCCGCGCGGCGACCTGTTCGGCGTCATCTCACTTGCAGACAATATAGCGTTATATTTCTTTGTTCTGGCGGTAACGTTCGGGGGGATCCTGCTGCTCTACCGGATCGTGCATTCGCCTTTCGGGCAGGTTCTCAAGGCAATCCGGGAAAATGAACCCCGTGCAATTTCGCTTGGCTACGATGTCAACCGCTACAAGCTGATTGTCTTCACCCTGTCGGCAACCTTGGCCGGTCTGGCCGGCGCGACCAAATCGCTGGTGTTTCAGCTTGCCTCGCTTACCGATGTCCATTGGTCGATGTCTGGTGAGGTTGTACTGATGACCCTATTGGGCGGTATGGGGACGATATTTGGCCCCCTCGTAGGGGCGGGTGTCATCGTGACGATGCAAAACTATCTTGCTACCTTCGGGGCATGGGTCACGGTCATTCAGGGTGTCATCTTCGTTATCGGTGTGCTGATGTTCCGCGAGGGCATAATCGGCGTGTTAGCCCGATGGCTGAAAAAACCGCTATGACCTTTGCATCTGCGTCCAGCTCTGGGGCGGTCAGTCCCAGACAAATTCATGATAGTCAAAGCCTGCCTCAAGGTCGGGCTTGACGACCTCAAAATATGGCGAAAGATCAAAATCGCGCGGCGCGAACAGCGAATAGTGGCGAATGTGGTAAATTTCGCGGCGTGCTGCGTCCGAAACGCCGTTCTCTGAAACGTCCGGTAAAATCGGGTAGTTGATGGTCTGAAACGCCTGTGCAATCAGCGAAGAACAGATCGCCCGGGTAGGGTCGCCCGAGCCGAATGCAAGCGCCCTGCGCCGATACCGGCCCGGCAACGGAGGTGCAGGAAGAAAGTACCTCAGCAGGTCGAAAATATTGCGAAGGTCATAGCTCAGCCCAAGCTTGCCGACCATGAACGCGACAATCTTCGCCCGATCCTCTTCGCTCAGGGCCTTGGCACGGCATATTCGCAAATTGAACCCGCGATAATCCTCCAGCGGTGAAGCCACGCAGCCTTCGTGTAGCTTGACCTCGACCAGACGTAGATTCGTGTTGTCGTCACGCTCCGTCACAAGCGCATCGCCGATATAAAACGCAGCGTGCGACCAAGTGGATTGGGTGAGGTACTTGATCGCGCCAGAGATACGCGCATTGCCTTCGACCAACAGCACATCGCCGGGTTGAAGCGTTTGTCTCAGTTTTTCAAAATCCAGATGAACGTGTGGGTTGTACCGCGCACGCTGCATGTGCAGTGCCGTTGCCAGCTTTCGCCCAAGCTTGCGTAGCAACCTGTCTGACGACCTTTGCATGCCTCGCATCATGATGCCTGCCCTCCGGTGACGGATAGTAAACAGATATACGGCAAACTCTACGGTGTCATGTAGTGGATGCATCCCATCCAGCCTGGGCAGGGTGCGGGCCGGCTTGACCCCTACCCTTCAAACACGCGATGACGGGCGTTTTCTACATGGGTGCGCATGGCTCTACGCGCTGCCTCAGGGTCTTGTTTCTCGATCGCTTCCACAATCTCCATATGTTCGCGCTGCACCAGATCCAGCCGGCCCTGTGGCTTGGTCAGTGACAAATTCCGCGTCAGATTGAGACCGGCAAGAATATTGGCCTTCATCGAAGACCTCGCCACCGAAAAATATTGGTTACCGGACGCGGCACATATCAGTTCGTGAAACTTTTCATCGGCTTCGACCCCGAGTTCGCCCGTCGCGATACAGCGGTCAAGCGCGTCCAAGGCCCCCCGAATGCGTGTCAAATCAGCCTCGGTGCGCCGTGTCGCAGCAAGATAGGCAGCCTCGCCTTCGATCGCTGTACGAAATTCAAACGTACGCTGAATGTCGGCGATAGACCCCACCGGGGCAAATTCAAGAATGATGCCCTCGGGTCGGCGTTGCACATAAGAACCCGATCCCTGCCGGGAAACGATGACGCCGTCTTCTCTCAGTTGCTTAAGCGCCTGCCGAAGCACCGGTCGCGACATTTCCAGCTGGCGACCCAGAACCTGCTCGGTGGGAAGTTTTTCGCCAACGGGAATTTCACCATTCATGATCATAGCAAGAATTTTCTCGTATCCCTGATCCGAAAGGGTACGATCTCTGCGAGGTTTTCCCGATCCCGATCGCTCGGTCCCGCTGCCTTCAGACTGCTGCTTTGTTTTCGCCATGCATCGTACCTACTCATCATTTCCGAGTTTGTCGGCTGATATAGACCAACGATCAAAAGTATCAAATTAGAACCGCTTTCAAGATAAATTACTTAAAAATCTACCACCAGAATGCCGTGCTTCCTCTTATCATAATCGTTCAAACCCATTGTCGGGGGGCAATTTTGTTTCAGGATCAAAAGCGCAAACTTACTCTAGCCCACCGTGACGGCGACGTTATTCGCGCCGGCAAGCGACCGCGTCACCGGTGCGATCGCGATGGTATCGGCCAGTTCTAGCGGATGATGTTTCGGCGTTGGAACCGTTGATCCGCTGGTTCGTTTTCCTTTCACTCATAAAGGAGAAATCAAATGGAACATTCAACCTCTGCAAGTCTAGTCTCATCATCCAATGTTAATGGTACCGACGTCTATGGCCGCGACGGAAGTCACATTGGTTCTATAGATCACCTTATGATCGACAAACAGTCAGGCAAGGTCGCCTACGCGGTAATGGGCTTTGGTGGTTTCTTGGGAATGGGTGAGGAACACCACCCCATTCCATGGAGCAAGCTCCGCTATGATACCACCAAAGACGGTTTCGTCACAGATATCTCTGAACAGGATGTCAAAGGTGCGCCAGACCGAACTGATAGCTGGCACACCGATCGCGACTGGGAACGCCGCACCCACGACCACTATGGTGCCCCATTATATTGGCTCTAACATTGGCGTTTAGACACATCGCGGCCCCTAACGGGGCCGCTTTCGTTTGTACAGCCGATGATAATTACCCCTCGAACTCGATCCGCGTCACCGGCCCCAGCTCCGCCTCCACGGCGGTCAGCAGCGGGCCCGATAAATGGGTTTCAATATAGCGCTGTGCAAATTTGCTCGGTACCCTAAGACGTAATATACCCGCTTCGAAACTGATCATTTGCAGCTGCGAGAACCACGCCTTGAACTGGTCCTTGTTGCCTTGCGCCAACCGCGCCATCGCCGTTTGCCACGTGCCAGACGTGTCCACCTGATCGTCACATGATTTACTAAAGTCGCTTAGCTGCACGACCTTTACCGGCTCTTGTTGCTGGTACCGCATGCTCATGCGTTCTTCGAAATCAGGCCCGACCAACGCCCAGCATTTTTCCGAAATTTTGACAATCTGCGAATAATTCAAGCGATAGGCCGCCACCCTGCCCCTGACGCCGCTGCGTTTGCACACCAGAATCTGCGCATCGGTCAGCCGTTTGATTTCGCGCTTGACGGTCCGTTCATTCACCGACCACATCCGCGCCAGGTCGCGTTGCCCCACGGTCAGTTCGTCGGCGCGCCAATTATATCGCGCTGTCACAGCCGCGATCAGTCTCATCAATGAGGTTTGAAGCGTCGGGCTGCCGTTCAGCCCTGCCACACTCAATGCCGTCAAGAGATCATATTTGATAACACCGGCCTCGGGGCCGGTTAACCTCAGTGTGTTCATTACCCTACTGCCCATTCGTACTTTGCGTCGTCTGCCTCAATGGTCGGCTTCTTTTGAGTCGATTCCATTTCTCAATTTAGAAAGCTCTAAATCCCGTCTTCTGTCAACCCAGACTGAAAAGCGGGATTTACCGGTTCATATTACTATTTTCTGAAAGATAAAGGTTAATAGGATAAGGGGGGCAGTTAGCTGTCACCTTATTGTGGGCCTGCTGTCACCTAAACCTTTGGCAAGTCTTTCTACCTGTCACCTTAATATTCGCGTTTATCGCAAGGGGCGCATCCAATACCGCTTTGTGATTTCAGTGATTATCGTTTTGTCTAAATTAGCTTTTGCCAATTTCGCGAAATCGCGTTATTTGGTAAGAAAGCTTAAACAACGCGAGCAGGCAAATGCGAGATCATAACGACCTACTTAACATGAACGAACGTAGCTTGGAACAACAGGCTGCTGTGCGCCGTGCCACCTTTTCACCGGGGGAAATAAAAGCGCTCAGGCCGTTCTCGATATGGGAAATCAGCCAGTTCATGTTTGACGTACCCGCCGATACGTTGCGCAAAAAACTGGCCGACGATCCGTCCCTGCCCCAGGGGCTGACCGAAGAAGACGGGCGCCAGCGTTGGTTCACACTCGAAGAAATCAATGAACTTCGTCGCCGCGCCCGTTTTCGTGGGCGCAAGCTGTTGCCTGAACGCCCGCGTGGCCGGGCGATGCGCGTGGCCGTTTCTAACTTCAAAGGCGGTGTAGGCAAGACCGTGGTCGCGCAGCATCTTGCTCACGCGGCTGCATTGGATGGCTACCGGGTGCTATGTGTCGATTTCGACCCGCAGGCAACGCTCACCCATTCGATGGGACTTACCGAAGTCAAGGAGTGGAATACGGTCTGGGGCATCATGTGCCGCGATCTTTGCCGCGAAGCGAACCGGATCATGGAAAGCTATGACGACCCGGACGATTGCCCCTACCCTTCCGCAGATGAATTGCCTGAGGATGTTCAGTCCATCGGCGCCCAGCGGTTTCAGGATTTTATCCAGCGGACCTGCTGGCCGACCATAGATATCATCCCGTCCTGTGCAAATGCCGCGTTCGTAGAGTTCGCGAGCGCGCAATACCGCTCACTTCACAAAGCCTGGAGCTTTTTCGGCTGCGTGGACCGTTATCTTGATGAACTTCCGGATGACCAGTACGATATCATCATTTTCGACTGCCCGCCCGCTATCGGATACCAGTCTCTGAATGCCGCATTTGCCGCTGATATTCTCTATATTCCATCTGGTCCGGGATATTGGGAATACGACAGCACGACAAGCTATCTTGGGCAGCTTGGCGATGCGATGGCCGACATTTCCGAGGGATTTTCAGCGCTCGCCGCCGATGCAGGCATCACCCTCCCCAAGCGGTTTTCTGACATCCGCCTTTTGATGACTCGGTTCGAGGCTTCCAATCCCTTGCACAGTGCGATGATGGATGCCTTCAAGAACGTCTTTGGTGCCGACGTCTGCGCCAACCCGATTGAAATGACCCGTGCGGTTGAACAGTCTGGTCGGTTTCAAATGTCAGTGTACGAGCAAGACTATCGCCAGATGACCCGCGAAACCTGGAAGCGCGCGCGGCAAAGTTTCGACAGGGCCTATGGAGAATTTCTGCAAACGGTGTTGGCGGCATGGAAAGAAAACGACAAGCGAAAGGAAGCGGCGGAATGAGCGGCAAGAATAAATTCGGCTTTGCGCCCTTGGACACGGCGACACCTTCCAAACGTCGAACCCGGGAGCCTGGCCCGATGGGGGCGGCGGTTCGCGACGTGGCGGAAAACCTTCAGGAAACCACCGAAGCGAAGATTGAACAACGCCGCCGCAATGCGGAGGATGCAAAGACCTTTCGTCAGGCGCAGGGCGAGGGACGTGTTTTATACCAGATACCCCTTGGCGATATCTTTACCGACGACCTGCCGCGGGATCGCTTGGCGCTGGAGGAGGTCGCGCAGTCGGATGAAATGGAGGAGCTTAAATCCTCGATCCGGGACCGGGGACAGCGCGAACCTGTGGAAGTGTATGTTGGTCCCAACGGGCAGTACCAGCTAAAGAAGGGCTGGCGCCGCTATACTGCCCTGTCGCAGCTTTTCACCGAGACCAAGGATCAACGGTTCGGTACCATTACCGCACGGATCGAAAGCGGCGACGGCGACCGTATCTCGCGCTATGTCGATATGGTTGAGGAGAATGTGGTTCGGGAAGATCTTTCCTTTGCCGAGATGGCCCAGGTGGCGATAACAGCGGCGCGTGACGCAGGGGTGGACGAGGTTGACCCGGCAGAACTGGTAAGTCGGCTGTA
>TARA_R110000787_G_scaffold284982_2_pt1 | contig 28162 bp, 29 predicted proteins | sample TARA_R110000787 | Tara Oceans TARA_R110000787 (sample SAMEA4397920) | marine metagenome | biome: Polar Biome; feature: [DCM] deep chlorophyll maximum layer (ENVO:01000326); material: water (ENVO:00002006), including particulate matter (ENVO:01000060) such as... | depth 35 m | reverse complement strand
TAGAGGTTTATCGCAGACGAGCTGGTGTTATGACAATGATTGCATCAGGTTCCCTTCTTCTGGGAGGTGGTGACTTCGCATTAATGCCACTTACAATTACCGATGGTGACCTTTTACAAGACGATTATATATACATGCAAGCAACTTCAATAGGTCAAGGTGGTACGCCTTACGGAACAGTTGATTGTCACTTAACATATACAGGAGAAGCATAATGCCCATAGCACATATATTTAATCCAGAGACAGGAGCTGGTGGTACACCAACAGTTCCCGCAGTTGGAGGTATTAACCGTGTTCCATTTCAATTGTCATGGATGACAGAATTTAGAGATGCGAGCTCTTTGCTAACAGGATCAGTTGTTGATGAAGGTGACGGAAGAATTAAATTTCCTACCGTTGCATCAGTTGGTGTTGGTAACACAAGGGTAAATAGCTTTATAGCTACTGCACCTATTAGTGTATTAGCTGCCGCTCTTAACGTACCAGTATCTGATATAACAGATGGAACTTTAAGTCTTGAGATTCTTGCAACTAATTATGTTACAAATTCTCGCATGGGCGTAGGCTTTTTGCTCGCCGATAGAGGGGCTTCAGACCAAGTTAATAACAGAGCATTAGCCTGCGGAATATCACAGAATTCAGCTACACTTAATTTTACTGGTGCAGCTGCTTGCAAGAGCAATTCGTCTGGAGGTACAACTGCACGTATTGATCCTGACAATTGGGGACGATGGCTAATGCGTGCAAGCACTGATGCAGGAACACCAGATTATACTTCAGTAGGAACGCTCTGGTATCCTGACGATGACGATGATGCATATCCTTATGCTAATGCTGTATTCAAGGAAGCTAATGCGTTAGTAGATCCCACACATTTCGGGATTATAGTTTGGTGCAGAAACCAACCTGGTGGATCTCCAAGTGACACAATTGTAACACTGACAGTCGCAGCCATAAGTAATGCCGACGCTACCGGCCAGCCTTGAGATGTTGCAAGAGATCCTAGAAGCGCTACTAGGTCCAGCTGGAGCTTTAGTTTTAGCTGTACTTATTCTTTACGGAATATATAAATTAACAGTTGATCATCTAATACCGATTATTAAAAACTGGTTTGATACAAATCAGCAGAACATTAAAGAGCTGATGGATGAACACCGTAAGGACAGAGAGGCTTTCACCAATAGTATCGAAAAGCTTTTGATAAGATTTCAAGAACACGAGAAAGATATTAAGGAAATCAAAACCGACATCGGAGATATCAAAGAGAATCTTAACAAGGTGATAGATGAAGAAGCGAACTAAAACAGAATATATAATAGTTCACTGTTCAGCTAATGTGAATTCCACACCTGCATCTGTTAGAAGAACGCATAAGGCTAGAGGATTTTCTGATATCGGATATCATTTTCTTATAGATAAAGAAGGGGTCATCCATGATGGTAGACCAGTTAACCTTCAAGGTGCCCACTGCATAGGCCGTAACGGCGACAGCATAGGCGTGTGCCTGCTTGGCCACTTCGATCTGGAGAATCCTACGCAAAAAATGAAGGATGCGCTCAGCGCCCTTGTAGGCAATCTGTGCGTAAAATATCCTATCAAGAAAATAGATAAGCATAATACTTATAAGCCGACCAAGACTTGTCCCGGTGTGAAGGCTTATGCTTTGGTAGATAATCTGGATAAAGATCTACAGATTAAAACCCAGACGTAAAATCCAGACGAGAAAAAGCCGCACCCCCAAGAAACAGATAAAGAGAGGATGCGGCTTCAAATCAACAACATTGGAGATTTATACCTTATGTAGAACTAGTAGTAGTTTTGGGAGAAATTATCTCATTTATTTGCATTTGATGGTAAGAAATATGGTTCGGTTTCTTATAGTGCTCGATGACGTGGCAGTATGTACAAAGCGTTTGGCCATTGTCAATCTCATCCCAGTGTTCTGGATATAAAGATTTAGCTACGATGTGGTGAGCCTGTGCTTCTTCAGGAACGCAATCGACATGGCAGTGTTGACAGATGTAATCGTCTCTGAGCTTCACCTTGTTTGCCCAAGCTCTTATTCCTCCACCTGTCCAAGGCTTATCGTGTAGAAGGAAAGTCTTGCCGTCGCCTCCACTGGAAAGAGACATTTTTATTCTGGTCTCTACCGATGTTTTCTTTCCCTTATTTCCTTCAGCAATCTTTAGTTTAGTTTCTTCAGATTTCTTTCCTCCTTTCTGTGAACAGCTACTACACTTACTGTTTCTTTTGAAAGCTCTCTTGAAGTTACTGACGTCAGTATAAGTTTGAAGCTTGCCACAGCTAGGGCAGTTTCTACAATACTTCATGCCATCACACTGTTAGAAGAAATTCTGTCCGTCTGCGCAGCGCTGCTCTTCCCCAAGAATCCTGCTTCCTTGTCGTTCCATCGCACCTTGCAAATCCAACCTGAACAATCACGATTGGTTCTAGTGTTCGTTAGGTATTGCTCTGCCTTTACAAATGCGTATAAAGTTTTCGCATTGAAAGAATAGAAAGCTTCATCGTGTCTGTTAAAGAATACTACGTACTTTAAAACGTCTGCCTCAACTGCCCTCATCCATCCAGGTCGCCTTGTCTTATCATCGTTGGCCCAGGCTTCAATGACTGCGGTGTGGTAGCGAGCGCCTCCCTCACTTGCACCAGCCAAGCACTTCACCTCGAAGGTGCTCTTGCCACCTTCAGAATTCCAAACGTCGTAATCGTATTCATAATTCTTTCCCAAGAAATCTTGGACATGATGTAGCTTCTTGGATGTGCAGCTTCGGCGTGCCATCATTTCCACAAACTTCTGCTCGCCCAAATCTCCAAGCGCCAAACTATAATTAAAATCCTTACCGTTCATTTCTGTTCTCCTTGTTGTTCTCTAAAGTAAATTTCTAGGGCCGCAAGCATGCAGTCCCATAGCTCTTCTTCAATCGGTGCATCGTTATTCATACCCATCCCAAAATATTAGTAGATTCTTGGGGGCCACAAGCCAACTTTATTTTTTGGCCAAAATAATTCTGCCATTAGGAAATCATCCACTGCACTAGAGCAACCTTAGATTCTTCTAGGTTCCTGTAGGAATTCTTATCAAGAGAGACAACATCCTTATCAGAAAGAAGATCGGATAATTGTTGTTGATAAGATTTATTTATAGAAGAACTACATATACTACACTATAACATAATTCACTTTATCCCCTCCGTTCAACATACCTATCGGCTTACGATTTTCCGTACCCTACATATACACTAACGTTTCAGCCCTATGTTTTTTCTCACGGACATAGAAAATAATTGAAAATAAATTGAGAAAAAATATCGTGGCCCAAAAAAGCTAGGGCCCAAGGGGCATATGGGCCCCCTCCCATCCCATAGTTTCTTTTAAGTTTCTCAAATTATTTTCTGAGGACACCCCCTCATATGGTAATATATTCTCATAAGGCAGGAGACAAGATGAAACAGAACCTTCCACCACCCCCCCAGATCTGGGCCTTCATGTATAAAGAGCTTTTTAATTTCATTCAGGAATGGGCAAACACCAGAGCTGGTGCCAGACCAATGATGGCAGCAGCCATGAGAAGAATGCCAGATGATATGAAACAAGATAGGGTATCAGATTTTTTAATACAAAAGTGGAGCCGCATGGCCCAATCAGAACCTCTGATTAATGATATCACTACATGGAAGAGAGATGAGGAAGAAGCTTTCACCCACTTTAAAGATTATAGTGCTGCAAGATTCTTCGTATATAAAAGCTTTACTAATTTCTGCGCTGATGAATATCGTAAAATGCAGAGAGAAACATCCACCGACTATAAGGAACTTAATAACATGGTTGAAGATACGACAATAGAAAATGCAGTAGAGACCTTGACCGACATTGTAGAACAATTGACCAACAAAGAAAGCGTAATTGTTTTATGGAGAATAGGTTTACTAGATAGGGCTCAAGCTACCGAGAAGTTAGGATGTTCTCAGGCAACCCTTTTCCGTCGTTATGAGATCATGAAAACAAAGTACAGATCCTGAAGCACAGGCCTGTGGATAACTAAAGAAAGATAAAGGAAATATAAAGCAAAACACTGTGGCTTTTTCTTTACATTCTGGCAACACTAATTAAAAAAACTACTATTAATCTCCTATAAGACAGGAGGACACTATGTCAGATATCTTAATTTTACTATTGGTTTTAAACCCTATTGCCTTTATTTTGTATTCAACCAGCACTAAACGTCGTAACAAGGCTATTGACAAAGCTATTGATAGGTACATGAGACGACGCAAGGTCAGCGATGTTTGAAGAAGAAGAAGTTTTATTTTCGGTAGTAGAGCCAACCCAAGATCAGCAGATTGTAGGGCTAACCATGGCTCTCTTTGTTATCAATGAAGTCAAGGCTCGCTTAATCCAAGGGGTTAATGATGCTGAACCCGAATCAGAAATATATTATGATTTTTTATCCCAACTGCTAGTGACCGTAGAGACACAACAAATGTATGAAGAAAATATATCTTACCTGTCTGGAGGAACTGAATACCAATGAGAGCAAAACGAGAGAAGTTACAGAGGGACCCTTTGATAAGAATGAAGAAACTAGATAGGCGACTTCAGCCCATGAAGATAGCAACCATAGATTATATATCACAGAAATCTAAGTTGTCTGGTACGGAGGAAGATGTGCTAATACATAAGTTAGATATGAAAGATAGCGATGATAGATTTGAAGAAGCTATAAAGGCCGATGCCACAGAATCATTCTGGGAAGTTTTAGAATTAAATCTAAAAAGAAATGAAATGTTTATAGTTGAGCAACGCATACTTCATGGTAGAACTTTTGAAGAGATCGGTGCTGATTGTGGATTCAGTAGGCAGAGGGCTCATAAGATCTGGATGATTGCAAAAGAGAAACTAAAGCCTTTGCTAATAGCTTGGTCAGCCGGACAGCCAGTTCATTACCAACTAAACCTGCATCTCCGAAAGCATAGGAATAGGAATTAAAAATGTCAGATCCCATTAACCCTCATCTAACCAAAGCTTCTGCTATGAGATTAAAGACCGCATTAAAATCCAAAGATATTGAATCTGTTGTTTGGATATTGTTAGAGATGTCTCTTGATGAGATTGCTTGTGATATCTCTCCCGCAATGGGTGTGCCTTTTATATCAAGTGCTATCGTACAACTTTCTGGACTTCATAAGTTTAGAGAGAAAGATAAAGTAAAGAATGATAAGTCTCCATTAGATGTTGCAGACATAGATGGTATAGAAGATCTTAGAGAATGGATTGAGGATCTATAGGTGGTCCACCTTTACTATCCGGATACGAAACTTATTTCTAAGAAAAATCGTATGAAGGTTACGAGAGGAGGTAGGTGTTATAAGCCTGCTGCCATTAAAGCTTTCGAGAAGCTAGTAGCCTATGGGGCTACGGGGGCCTACGATGGCTCTCCTTCCACAAAGAATTTAAAGATGACCTTGGATGTGACCTTCGGTGATAGACGCAGCAGAGACCTACAGAACTGTTATGATTGTATCTGTGATGCACTTGAAGGAATCATATATATAAATGATAATCAGATCACAGAACTTGTAGGTAAGAAGTCTTATCAGAAAGGGGTATGGGAATTCAGGATTATAATTGAGGAGATAGCATGAGCATACCAGCTGCAGCACAGAGGGTTATAGATGATCCATTACAATTTATACCTAGACTAAAGATTATAGATAAGTCTGGTAAACTAATTAAATTATCTCCTAATGATGAACAGCTTAAAGTTTTATCATCGCTAGGTAATGATGATCTAGATACACTTGTACTTAAAGCTAGACAGTTAGGTATCTCTACTATAGTATCAGCTTATCTATTCTGGAAATGGTATAGCTCAAAAGATCCAATCAATGTAGTTATACTATCACACAAGTTAGATTCAATTAAAGAAATCTTTCAAATGTTTAAGAGATTCTATCAGCATCTTCCTAAGTTTCTTAAGCGAAGTTTATCTGTAGATAATACAACTATACTACAGCTCGCAGATACTGGTGCTAAAGTTATGGCCATGTCAGCTAAGGGTGATGGAGGACTAAGATCATTCTCTGCACATTATCTTCTAATTTCTGAATATGCATTTGCTGATGACCCAGAAGAACTTAAGGCTACTGCACTAGCAGCACTGAATGGAAATAAATTAATTATAGAATCTACAGCAAACTTCTATAATGATGCATTGCATAAGGAAGTAATCAAGGCACAGCAAGGAGAAGCAGGATGGGATATGTTATTCTTTCCTTGGCATGAGCATGTTGAATATTGCTCTAAGAAGATACCTGAGGACTTTGAGACAAATCATATAGAGAAAGATCTGCAGATAATATATGGACTGAATGATCATCAGCTGCATTGGAGAAGAATGCAGATACAAAAGTTTGGTGAAGATAAATTTACTAGAGAATACCCAGCTTGTATTGAAGACGCATACGCACAGGGAGATGGATCTTATTTCTCTCCTTCAGATCTGGCAAACCTACAAGTCCTTAACGTAAAAGAAGGGTCTGATTCATTAGTATTTATAAAAGAACCAGAACACTATATGAACTATGGGATAGGGGTCGATGTAGCTGAAGGCGTAGGAAGAGATTATTCTGTAATAAAAGTAATGGATAAATTGACATTCGAATTAGTGGCAACATGGAGATCTAATAAAGTGTCTCCGAAGATTCTTTCTGATAAGATTCTTTTCTTAGGTAGGAAATATAATAATGCAAAGGTTCTGGTTGAGAAGAATAATATAGGACATGCTGTGTTGGTCTATCTCCGAAATGCAGGATATACTAATCTATGGAAATCTTCTGAAGATAAAGATTGGGATACTAATGTAAAGACCAAACCACTTATGTTCTCTGATTTAAAAGATGCTATAAGAACTGGAAGTCTAAAGATGGTAGACCAATTTACTTATCAACAGCTCCGATCTTATTCAGTTAATGATAGAGGAATAATATTTTATCCTAAGTCTATGGAAGGTCACGGAGATGATGTGGTTGCGTTAGCCCTTGCGATACAATGTTTAGGGAAAGTTCTAATACCTAAAAGAATAGATTATTTTGAGACTGCGATGAAAGCTAGAGCAAAGAAAGAGATGATGGAATCTGCAGGGCGTTCATCTCTCAGACGCTATTGACAGATAATAATATAGATGAAGTGCAGAGCTGCCGAGCATCGTGCAAGTTTTACAAAACAATAAATTATAGGAGCATACTAAATGCCTAGATCGAAACAAGAAAAGCTAAGTCTTATTCAGGTAATTCTTTCAGACCACGAAGCATACTGGCAAGAAAAGTCTGGCACCCTTAGGCGGTACCGTGATGCATACAGAACACAATTTTATAGAGATGATAGATTAGTGGATGGACAGCTTCGTGTTGAGACTGCAGATTCATTTGCATATATTGAGGGCTATATGTCTTCACTGTTCTCTAAGTCTCCAGCAGTTGAAGTTGAATCAGCGTATGCTGGTCAAGAGGCAAAGGCTACGACACGTACCGTAGTTAATTCTTTTCTTTATGATAAAAGAAATCCCATTGAGAATGCATCACGCATGGCACTTATCTATCCTATGGCCTTTCTTAAGTTGGCACCACAAGAATCTGATGATGTTTTAAATCGTGTAAGCATTCGAGCTTGTGAGCCTTGGACCGTTATAGTAGACCGTGAGGCTTCATGCTGGGACGACCAGCGATACGTAGGGCATGTATATTGGATTAGTGGAGCATCAGCTAAGGAAAAGTTTGGAGCAAAAGATTTTAAGTTTGTAAATAAAATAGAATACTTTGATGGACAGAATCCAGTTACCGCATTGAACCAGTCACCTGATAGTCTACCTTCAGATCTAAAATATATAAAGGTTGTAGAATTTTATGACCTCGGTGAAGATAAAGTATATTACTGGTCACCTCAGTACAGCGATGGAAACAAACTAATAGATGAAGATAACATTCCTGTTAGGACTTATGATGATCAGCCCCTTCCAGGCATAGCCCCACTTTATTATTCTAGAATTCCTGATTCACCACTAGAAGGATATTCTGCTATGTCTCGTGTGTATGATCAGTTCTTTGAGAAGAATGAAGTTAGAACTTTTCTTGCGAATGCTATACGCAGAGATTCAAGACAGTACCTATACAAGCAGGGCCTAGTAGATGAAGATGAATTAGCAAAAATAACTGCTGGTGTTGATGGTGCAATGATTGGTGTAGAGACAGAGGGCTCACTAGATTCTGTTATAAGAGCTATACCTGTTGCGCCAATGACAACAAATTTTGATAGATATATGGGTATGATTGAATCTGACATTCAGCGTGGATCATCAATGGCACCATTCACAAGAGGAGAAGCTACACGTTCTACCGCTACAGAGGTAGCAGTAATGGCTGCTTATTCAGCATCTGAGATTGGTAGGCTAGCAAGAGAAAGAGATTTTGCTATTGAGAAAGTATCTGATATTTATATCCGCATGTTGTCCCTGCTACTTGATGATGATGAGAAAGCTGTCATACTTGTAGACGGAAGACCGGAAGTTGTACAGCCAGAAGATTTTGATTATAAGTTTAAGTTTGCTGCCGTTGACCAAGCTGCTACACCTATGAGCACTGCGCTAAGAAATCAGGAATTTATAAATCTTATTCCTGTTCTACAAGGCATGGGTGTTGAGGCCGAGAAGATACGTGACCATCTTATTAAAGTATTCAGTTTACCTGAAGAATTCCTTAGTGAGAATGATGCCCCTCCTGAGCCCCCACCTGAAGCTGCTGGAGCTGGTGGTGCTGGCCTTGGTGCATTAGCTGGGCTCGGAGCTGCACCTGGGCCTACAGGCCTATCAGAGGCTGAGCAAATAGCAGCTGATGTAGAAGGAAGGCAGATCGATCCAGGCGTACCGTTACCATAAATTATAGATATGAATAAAAAAAGGAAGGTGTAATATTCCTCTTCATCAATACGAACATAAAGATAAGAAGCTTTGCCACGAAGTTGTTGAGATCATATATAGGATATCTGCATACGTGCCAGAAGAAATAGAATGTGAGAAATGTAATGAACCTCTAATCAAGATATTTCCACTTAGCTCATTTATTCTAAAGGGAGATGGCTGGGCAAGAGACAATTATAAAGGAAGAAAGAATGCCAATTAAGGAATTTAACTGCGACTGCGGTCATGTAACAGAAGAATTATTCTTTCTGTCTGAGCCACAGCCGATCACTTATCCCTGTGAAAGCTGCGGACGCACTGCATCTCTACAGGTAAGCATGATGGCAAAGACCCGTAATGCATGGGGTGCTACGATGGGTGGCGTCAATGGTGTATACGATCAAGGCCTAGGATGCTATTACAGCAACATGCGTGAGAGAGATGAGATAGCTGCAGCCCAGGGCGTCATACCATTAGATAATTTTTCAAAACATTTTATTGAAGATGAAACCCAGAGGCGCTATGACAATGCAGCAGCAAAGGATGGCGTCATGAAAGAATATCAGGATAACATTATAAAATTTGATGGCAATGAAGAAAAGGCAATGACAGAAACCTTCCCAGCAAATGAATGCTTAGAAGGTACGGGTAACACAGAAATAATGAGCAGGGTGGACTAATGAGAAATATAAGATCCGATGTACAAGTGGCAGTAGCTTTGGTTGTTCAGGATATAGTTGATAGAGGTGGTGAGGTTGACAGAGACGCTATTGAATGGCAAGTTGTTTCTCTTATAGATGCGCTTGTTGTGTTGCCTGAACCATACGACGCTTTATCAGATATCTTTATAGGTTTAATTGTTGATAGGGCTTTAGACAAAGCATTCGATGAACGCTGGCGTCAGAAGGTTCTTAGAGATGTATCAATAAGAGCTAAGAGAATTCAGGGAAGAATACAAACTGTAAGAGAGAATGGAGCCAAATAATGAAAAATAAAGATTTAGATTTCCTAATGGGTGATGCCGGGGGTGGTGGTGAGATAGAGACTTTGAGGTCTGACCTTGATGCCAGAGCTTCTGAAGCTAAGGAATCAGATGATGAAAGCTTTGCGTCCATGTCACCAGTTGGAGATTTCTCTGCACAAAAATTAAATGGTTTGGTTAAGGCACATAACAAGGTCTTGGCTCTATTTGGTGAGGACACTGTGTATCCTGACTTTGATGATGACCAAGGAGAATTCCCTGCTGAATTTGTTAGGCAGCTAAGCATGGTACAGTCCGCTGCATCAGATGCTGCTGATGAAGGTTTGGTAAACGAGGATTTTCTATTTTCCCTTGATGGCATTACTGGTGATGAGGATTTGATTATGCTCACCGGAAGGCTTGAGGGATTGGCAAGAGACAAAGCATTCAAGCGCTTTCTAAAGCAGAAGCCTAAAGAGGAAGAAGAGGAGGAGGTTCTCGAGGAGACCATAGAGCCAGATGCAGAGGCAGATTTAGATTCTCTTTTTTCCAACAGAATATAAGAGAATATAATCCAAAGAAACATATAAGGAATATATAATGATAGATTCAAACGAGACCCTAGATGCCGTTGCGGCTGAGGATACCTCCGATGTTTCAGCTGATGTCGTAGAGGCAGCAGTAGAGATTGAAGAGGTGGTCGATGAGCAACCATTAGAATTAACTTTCGATCAACTACTTGCTGCTGAATTTGATGGAGACCCAGTGTTGGGTACTGATGAAGAATACACTGGACTGCCACACGTAAGTGAAATACTTAAACATATACCAGAGAATGGAAGAAAGCTTGTAGCTAATCTCAGAGCAGATTATAGCCGTAAGACCCAGGAGATGGCAGCTCTGCGTAAGGAATTGCAAAGAGAAAAAGATAATTATTTAAATCAACAAAAATTGTTAACCGAAGGCGCATTCGCAGACAATGTAAGAAAGCTAGCCTCTGATGAAACTTCTCATGATATCTGGGACGAAGATGGCCGTAGGGCTGCTATACGTCAAGAAGCTGCTAAGATGATGCAGGAAATGTATGAGCCCCTACAGCAGCAAGTAGCAACGCAGCAGAGGCAGATGCAACTAACTTCTTTTAAGCAAGAAAATCCTGACCTTGACCAACCACAAATAAGAATGGAAGTTGCCAAGCTACTTCAAGCACGTAGCGAATTAAAGCTAGAAGATGCATACTATATCGTAAAAGCTAAAGTGAATGCGACAGCAGCTAAGGACGAAAGGCAAGGACGTGTTAGCAGACGCAAGGCAGGAAGAGATGCCCTAATGAAAACTTCTACTGGTAAGAACGTATCTACAAAGATGGGTAAGCCAGAAGGATCTAAGGATTGGTCTGCATGGCAATGGTTTCAGTACAACAAGAATAATCAGAAGTAAGGAAAGAATTCTTATCAGGTAGGGAACATTTCGTTGTTGTTAAGATTGTTTTTGATAAGATTGATTCTGGGCATCTACTGCAGTGGGTGTTTCGTAAGGAATATATAGTATTGGTCTTAGACGTTGGCAACTATATTTTTGGCAAAAATAATAATAATTAATAAAGGAGAAAGAATGCCATATGGAAAAGGGCCTGCTAAAGGCAAGGCCAAAGTAAAGACAACTGCTGCTGGTAAGAAGGTAAGCTATGGACAGAAGGGAGCTAAGGTAAAGCCTGGAACAAAAAAGGGTGATGCCTACTGCGCTCGGTCGGCAGGACAGATGAAGAAGTTTCCAAAGTCTGCTACTAATCCTAATTCTCCTCTGCGCCTAAGCCGCAAGAGGTGGGCCTGTGAGGGCACAAAATCTAAAAAGTAAATAATTTTTTCTAAGTGTTGACACAAATGCCAATGGTTAAGGGCACTAATGCGGCTCAAGTTAGACCTGGGAACAGATACCTAACTTACAAAGTATGGATTTAGATAAACCTCTGGCAAGAGACACTTAGAAGAATCTTTGAGAAAATAAAATAAAGAAAGAACTAAGGGCTTGACCCTACAAACCTAAGACCTAAGTGTCTATTTAATAAAGGAATATCTAATGGCAATATCTAATGCACTTCTATCTACCACCCTGTACAGCATCCGAGACAAGGAAGTTGATGAGCTTTTCAAGAAGACTGCTTTTCTTGATGGCGTAAAGCAGGCTGGTGGAATCGAGACTGAGAGCGGTGGAATTAAGATTCAGAGACCACTAAGTGTCTACGAGCATTCAACAATAACTTCTTTTTCTAGCGGTTACGAGCCTGTAAGTTTGGCCGTCGCTGACACCATGGTACCAGCCGTTTACGACTGGGCCTACTTCAACGCTCCCATTGTTATCAATGAGCTAGAGGAAAGCCGCAACAGCGGTGAGAAAGCTATTGTTAAGATTCTTGAAGCCCGCATGCGTAATGTCATGGGAATGCTTCGCAGAGATCTAAACGGTCAGATTCTTGCTGGTGGATCAGCTACCCTAGGAGACTTGAACACCTTGAACGGTGAGGCTTCTGCTTCCGGATTCTTGGAGAACGGTACCCCTGACGCTGCTAACCAGACCAACACCGTTGGTGGACAGAACAAAGCTACTTTGAATGTTAGGGGTTGGTTCAACCAGCGCCAGACTGCTGGTTCTGCTTTCGGTACTGCCGGTCTACCTGCCATGAACCAGATCTACGCTGATACCAATGACGTTGCCCTAATGGGTGAATGTGGATTAATAATTGCTTCTAAGGCAGCTTTTGTTAACTACAAGCGTAGCCTACAGGCTAACGAGCGTTACGTTGATTCAAAGGTTCTTGACGGCGGACGTATGGCACTTGCTTTTGCAGGCGCTATGCTTGAGGCTGACAGCGCAATGCCCGCTAACACTGGTGTCGGTACTGATGAATATTCTATGTACTTCCTTAACTTCGAAGGAATCAAGCTTGTTATGATGGACGGTTACGACTTTGCTCTTTCCCCCTTCATCGACATCCCTGGTACCATCGGTCGCTCCGCAAGACTACAGTGGCAGGGACAGCTAATTGCTGATCACCTCGGTTCACAGGGTGTTCTTGTTGATGGCGATACTTTCTAAGCAAACTTTTTAATCTGCGGTATGCTTGTGTATGCCGCAGCTAAAACAACTTTAAAACTAAATAAAAAGGAATATATAAAATGGCTACTTCTACTTTGATTCAAAGACTATCCACTGGGGATAGCTCTGCGGCTTCGCACCGCAGGCAGGTTGAGACCTTCGTAACTGGCGCTGATGTTGCTTCAAACCCAATTGTTGCAGGCGATGTTGTAATGTGGGACGTATCAGCTTCTGCTGGTGGCGACCGCCTCTTGACTGTTATTCAGTCTGAGCTAAAAGCTCTTGGTCAGACCAAGGCTTGCGGTGTTGCAATTGATGGCTCAAGCGTTGCAGGCGAGAAGGTTCGTGTTGTTATCTCCGGTTATGCCGTTGCTAACTGTGCTGCTGATACCGGAACTATCGTTGCTGGAGACCCACTGGTTGCCTCCGTTGTAACTGATGGTGAGGTTGAGCTTCTAGTTGCTGCTGACTTGGCTCGTCCATTCGGTGTTGCTCTAGAGGCTGCTGATGCAGTGACTACCAACTTCGTAGAGATTTGCGTTTACCCGCAGTTCTAATCACCGGCTGAATTAATTTCAGTTAAATAACAAAAAACATAAGTCCCCCTTACCTTTGGGAATCCAGGGGTCTGGGGGATTTTTGCATCTAACACATACAGGAGACAAGCATGTCGTTAAAACAAATTAGGGAAAAAGTCAAGAGCATCTCTGACTATGACCCAACACTATTAGCTTATTCAAATCAGCTAGACGAATTAATAAATTCAGCTTATACCTCCTTATGGCTAGAGCATAGATGGACATTCGCTCAAAGGCTGAAGTTTGTAGATCTAATGCCTGACTTATCTCCGGCGCTACCGGGAGGTGGACTTTCAGCTATAACAGCTGCTTATGTTGATGGACAAAGAACTGTCATCTTTAGTGCAGCAATTCCTATTTTGCTAAATCGTAGAGAGGAATGGGAAGGAAATATAATAACGTTGGCTGGTAGAGATTACACAATATTATCTGTAATTTCAGCTACGCAGATTACTGTAGATGTTCCAATAAGAATAATTGCTGGTGCCGCTTCTGTGACAGGTAGTGCAGACTGGCATATAAAACAAAGATTCCATAGGCTTCCAGAAGATGCTATTGAGATTCTTACGCTAGCTCATAGAGATGCTCCAACAGAAATAGGTGGCCCTGTCGGCAGAATCTATGGTGTTCCAAATGGCAGAGATGCAGACCTTAACCTAAGACAAGATTTGACGTCAACTTATGCTGATCTTTATGTTCCAATCCCACCAATCTCTGTTCCTCCTGCTGAAAAGATAGGTGCTGCATTTAATCAGGTTGTAGATAATTCAGGTGATGGAGACTTACCACAAGGAAAATTCTTTGAATTATGTTGGGCGTTTGTTGGACCTGATGGTTCTGTTGGTCCTCTTAGCAAACCATCTATATTCCAAGTACCCACTGATGCACAGGCACCAACCAAGAAATACGATATGGATGTTTCTTTCCTAACTTTTGATGATAAGCCTGTCGCATCCAAGAATACTTCTTATACCGCTGGACCTGGTACACGTAGACCACTGGAAGGATATAGAAAGAAATTATACTACAACCAGTACTTCAATCCAGCAACAGGCGACCGCTTGGGAAATCCATTGTGGAGAGAGCTGATCGTAGGTTTCAATACAAACGTTGGTGCAGTATTAAATAATAGTATACAGGATAATGTTCTCTTTGCTGAGGATACCGAATCAGGTATAACAATTACTAATCTTAATTCCATGGATCCAGGTACTAAGCAGTACATTGAGAGAGATGGTCAGTACTTCAGATATAGGCTATACCCTCGCCCCGATGCTTTTGATTATGCTTATGACTTCTCAGCAGTTGACGGTGTGACCCCTAGTAGAGACCAAGACTTCTTTCGTCAGATAGAATTAAGATATCTATTCAAACCTAAGAATCTTGTTAGCGATACTGATACACCTGAAATGCCTTGGGAATTTCAGAATCTAATTTGCTGGAAAGCCTTAGAAGATATGTTCATGAAGAATGGTGATATCAGAATGGCAGATTATTACAGGAAAAAAACAGAAAAAGAATTAAAGACCCTCAGTGAAAGGTACACCTCAAGGGTCGATGTAAACTACCTAAGAGGGCAATGGGGTTCTGCTAGATCGTCTGTTTATAATATTGATTACAGGTCTTATAGAAAAACTAATTAATAGGAGAACTTGATGCTTACAAAATCATTGCCAGAAAAATTAGCAGGAGGTGTTGACCAGAGATGGGCACCAGATGCTAATGGGGCAAACGAAATTATTAATATGAGGCTTGACGAACGTGGATACGGATGGGTTGCTGATAGAGGTTATGAGCCCCTCATAGTGAAAGGTCTTGGTAATACTAATGCAACGCTTGCCCTTACTAATTCTATAAGAAGATTATTTATCTGGGAAAGACATCAGGGCTCTGAGGTTTATTACCTTGAGAAGCATGATGACGGAGATATTAAATATCGTGTAGCAAATACAAATGAATTAGTAAGTATATTTGAACAATATCATAATGTTGCATTTGGAAGGGCTGTTGCTAAGACTGATGATCCCGATGAGCAGTTTATTCCTTTCGGTAAGTTTTGTGCCATCATTAATGGTCAGGATCAGATGCTTAAGTTCTTTGGTAGAGACAGGGTTGAGACATTTGGATTTACGCAGAAGACACCAGCTCTTCAAATAGTTGGTGTAGATACAGATTATTATAAATCGCCACCTGGTGTAAAATCTGAAACTGATAAGATTTCTATCGCTTTCGATAAAGATATATCAGCAGGTGTAGGTACTAGCGCTACGAATGATGTCAATGCTTTTAGATATAAGGTTTCATTTATATCTAATACAGGTTCTGAAAGCCCAATGAGCGATGGCATTGCAACCGGTTGGACAAACTTAGACACTGTCCTTACACATGGAATATTCTTATCAGACATCCCTCTTGGACCTGCTGGTACAATGAAGCGCCGTATTTATAGAACAAAGAATCTATCAGATTACAAAGGAGCTGGAGAGGTAACGTACTATTTGCTTACTGAGATTGCAGAAAATGTAAGTAAGAACTACTGTGATGTAATTCCTGATTCTCTACTAATTGATCCTGCGCCAAGCTTAACTGCCTCTTCTGTGCTATCAGGAACCTACAAGTATGGTGAAGCATGGAACGGACGTATGTGGCTAGCTGGTGGATCAGGAACGGATACCCGCATAGTATATTCAGAGCGTGGGCTGCCAGAGCAATTCCCTACTTTTAATTATTTTGAAGTTGGAAATACAGAGGGCGGAGCCATTACAAACATAGTAGCCTACTATGATAACCTTATTGTCTTTCGTGATAAGTCTATTGATATTATTAGAAGTAGAGGAGATGGAGATGTTTATTCCATATCTACACTAGAATCTAATATTGGAACAACTGCTACAAATGCAATAACTTTTGTCCCTGGTTATGGTGTTATATTCTTATCTTACGATGGGGTATATCTTCTTAGCGGAGGTACACTTGGTGGTTCATCAATAAAGATTCAGAGGATTTCTGATAAGATTAATAGAGAGATATCTCGCATATCTACAAATTCCTTGGCTAAGGCCACCGCATCTTATTCTCCAAAAGAAAAGGAATGGTGGTGCATGTACCCTGTTGACGGACAAACCCAGTGTTCTCGTGGTGTAGTATTTCATACCTTGTCTCAAGCTTGGTCTTTTAGAAATTCATTTGAAGAATCTCCAAATGCATTTAAGTTTAATGATATAGCTACGAATCCTTCTGGATGGTTTATCCTTGCTCCCGAGGTTACACGCACCTATACTTTGAATAACTTTATTGCTTATAACTATGGTCTGCATGTTTGGTCAGCTGGGAACAGTTATGGAAACCGAGGTGCCTTTGTACTTGCTGATCAGAATAATTATGCTTGGAATGAATTTGAGGAACCAAGAGGACAAGCTTCCTGGGAAAGTGCTTGGGAAGACTATGGTGACGATACTATAAAAACAAGAACGCTATCTGTTGAAGTTAGAATGCTATCTTATGGAAACAATGAAATAGAATTAGAATATGCTGAAGACTGGAAAGATTCTTATACCAGTGCAGGTACTGCCCCAATAACTGTTGCAGAATATTTTGCTACAACAGCAGAAGATGTTCTTCTCGGACCAACTACAGCAAAGGAAGATAAATCTAAAGCAGTTCTAGACACAGCCCCATGGGCTCAGCAAAGGGTTGTACGTGTAAGATGGGATGTTAATACAGGATTAGTATCACACTTTAAGTTTAGGCTAAAAGGTTCTTCATCTTTTCAGATTGTTTCTTATCAACTGTGCTACAACCCAGGTGGACGCAAATCACTTAATTCAAAGGCAGGAAGCTAAATGTCAAAAACATATACAGAGCATCATTTCGAACCAAGAGACCATGCAATTTCAGAACAATTTAATAAAGAAATTCGCAATGTTCAATCCGAATTCAATGGAGAGCTTGATGCTCAGCAGCTTCCTTACGAGGCAACAACCGAAGCTAAGTTTTCTGTTGGTACTTCCATGGATGGAGCATTCGATACTAAGCCTGATGGCTCAGCTCAAAACGGAACTGGACATATACATCCAACCCAGAGCTACTTTGATGTTAAAAGTGCTATAGTGGCTGATGGCTGGGCAAGACCAGTTGACGCCATTCCAACTACAGTTACCCTACTAGGTCCACCTGCTGCAGCATTTATAAGTTCTTCTGGTTCGTGGAATGCTGGTATACTTCCTCTTAGTCAGGACATAGATGATGGTGTATTTATGAGAATACCCACAAGGGACGGAATGCTTAGAGGTTGTGCTTGTGTAGATTTAGAATATTCTTTGGTAAAAGGTACTGTCCCAGGATTCACCGCAACCTACGGCTATAATTGGAGATGGCAAATCTATGTATTTGTTGACAATCTGATGGTAGCTACTACTGGGCCTCAGCCAGCTGGTACAAGAAAATCTATTCAACTTCCTTTCTCAGTACCTGTACCTTCCAAGAATGCTGTAGAAGTTGATATAAGATGGTCTGCAACTTTTGATGGAGCTGGCACAACGGCAGGAGCTGACAGCTATGTGACCGTAGACGACGCAGAGGTTAATATCTTTAATACCTACCTCTGGGTAAGAAACCAAACAAGATAAGGAATTCAAATGGCTATAATCAGATATACATATCAAAATCCGCAGACAACAATTGCAACTAATAATGTAAATGAACCTTATGTTAATCTACAGGATGGTACCGATGGTACTGTTGGAAGGATAGATACAGCTAATGTTCGGGCTGAGGGAATGAATAGAAATCATTTGGATGACTATTCTATAAATTCTAATTTTGTAATTAATAATACAGACATCAATGCAACTTTTAATAGCGTAACTTATGTAGATGCAAAGGTTGTACCCACAGGTGATCCCGTTCTCCAGCCTGGAGATGTATATAGATGCGGATTCAATCCTCAAATTACGGCAACTACCCAAGCAGGAATCAACAATTCAACTAGGGCTACAGCAGTATTTTATTTAAGAATTACTTTAACCCTAAATACTGGAGGAGCAGACTTCGAAGTAGCAATAACCCCACCAATGGGGCATGGTATTATTGGCTCCTTAGCTGGGTTTGGAGCAACCGATACCTTGTTGTCTGCGTTCTATGAGAGGGCAACTATAAGTGGAATTTATATACCGAGGACTGCTACTACTGTTAAGGAAATAAATCTCTCTGTTAGGATAGAAGAAAACATTCACAGCTTTACACTAGGAAAATGTCAGTCCTGGGGATTGGTAGCAAGGAACTAAAGGAAATATTATGCCATATAACAAAGGAACAAACTTCGTATCAGGTGATGTGCTTAGTGCTACTGAACTTAATTCTAAGAATGAAAACGCACGTAAATATATTAACGTAAATATTGAAGGCGTTGATTTACAGACTGGAACATTTCAAGATCAGGATTTGCAAAGAGGAGAATTCAGAGGGATTACTGATGAATTTGTATTTGCTACAGGAGATTCATATGGCTTCAGAAATGTTAGTAAACTATCCATAGGCTCTGAGCGCAGATATCATAGTGCTACGATTAAGAACTTTGATCCTCAGATATCCGTACGATATACATCTGTTCCAGACTTAGCAAAAGAATTCTACATGGAAGACTTTGGAAACGTTATGTTTGAAGTTGCTTTTTATACAAGAGAATATGATAGCGACGATGCAAGAGGTATTGTAGCTGGTGGCTCAGTTGGATCATCATCTTTAACTGATTCTAAGTTTTACTTAGCCGTAGATGGTGTAGTTGACTTAGATACAATTGCAAATGCATTTGAAGAATCAAGCCCAGTTCCAACCTCTCAAAGTTCTGCGACAGGTTTGAACACACGCCGAGGGTCAGGTGCAAGGAAGTTTTGTCTTATCAGCCAAATGGTAGGAGGATTGGGTCAAGGTTGGCACACAATACAGGTTGTTGTAGATCCAAGGAATGAAAAAGGTTTTGTGTCTCATCGCATGTTTAATCTTGAAATATTTTATAGAGGTGGATTCGAACCTGTAAGCGCCTCAACTATAGCAACTAACCGTACATTAGTGGGCCGAACCTACTAAACAATTCGTCATTGACAAAACAACATTATATAGGAGACATCATGGACCCAGCAACAATCGCCCTATTGGCAAAACTTGGAACATCAGCAGCATCTACGGCTATAACCGCCCGTAAGACTGATGCAGAAAAGATAAATAAAGAGAAGATGGAAGCGCTGATGCGCCAAGAAGAATATGGTGCGCTGGGTCTAAGTACGGCTGAGCGTCAGCTAATGCTGGGAGAGCAGGAGCAGGCTATCCAGCGGCAAGCTGCACAGTCTAATGCTATGCGTCGTCAGTACTTGGCGGGGGCTGCAGGAGGGTCTGGTGCTGCTATGGAGCAGGCAGCCTTAACTGAGCAGAATGAAATGGTTGCAAGAGAAAGGGCCATAGCTGATGTAGAAGCTAAGAATATGCAGAGAGAGATTGAGCAGCGTCAGGAGCTTGAGGATAGAATTGGTGCTGATGAAATAAGACAGCAAGCTCGCAGAGAAGCGATCGCCTCCACTATTAGAGGTGGTGCCGAGACTGGAGCTGAGGCTTACGGTCAGAAGATTACGCTTGAAGGAGCAAAGGGCGACTACAGTCAGCAAGCTGCTGAATATGGAATGTCTGAAGCTGAATTAGAATCCCTATCAAATATGCTTTCTGATAACCCAGAGCTAATGGCTCTACTAGGAGGATCAATATAATGGCAGTCTTAAAGGTATCAAAGCCAGCACTAACAGCCCCAGCAGATTTTAAAGAATCTAATGCAAAGGGATACGTTATGCGCTTCACAAAGGATAGGTATGACCAATATAAGCTAGCTGCTGATCAAGCAAAGTTTGAAGCTACTACTGATCAAGAACTATACAAGCTAAATGTTGAGGCCTATCAGGCACAGTTGAATGCGCTTTCTGACGAAATGATTGAACTTGAAAAGGCTCGTGGAGATGCTTTTGCTAAGAATATATCTCAAGCTCAGAGGGCCGAAGAATTCAATATCCGAAGTAAGAATACTGCGAAGAGCCACTATTCAGGGCAAGCATTTTCTGCCTCAGGAGATGTAGCTACTTCAGGTAGAAAAGGAAAGAGCCGTGCGGGTTCAACGGAAGATGTTGATAAGGCAATTGGAGATGCAATGATTGCATCCGGTGAAGACATCGGTGGCGCATTCAGAGGTTTGGATTCTACTTATGAACAGACTGGTTCAGGCCAGAGACATCTTCCAAAAGATTATGATTCTAAATCTGTCGGATACGCAACTATGGCAAGCTCTTACGCAACAGAAGTTGTTGAGCAGTCAGGTGGACAGATGTCATACGAGGAAGCCTACGATGCCGTAAAAAAATCTATTCCACCTGACTACAGAGGGATGGTTGAACATGGTGAGGACCTTGCCATTAAGGACGGTAAAGCGAAAAGAACCCCTCAGGGTTATAGACCTGTTCTTCTTGATGCCCCCGAGGATGCAGACTTAAGTTATTATGACCAAAGACTAAAAGAATTGCAGGCCGAGAAGGCTGGACTTGTTGTTCCAGAATATGCAAAGCCTGACATGATTGATCTGACAAGAGATATATATTTTGATAAGTATGGAGGAAGATCTAGAACCCCCAACTATGTTCGTAACCAAAAGATGGATGCCCTGCTCTCCTATGTTAATACGGCAGGGGAGGCCGCAGAAGCCTCTCTATTCGATTCTAATCCGGCTGCCACCCCTCAGGAGCTATTGTTCGCCAAAGAGCAAGGTAGGGCAGACGCTATAAATCAATTAAAAACTTTACAAGCTAGGCCATCTGATCAACCGAGGGGGCCTGCTCCAGTTGGCAGAGAGGATATAAACCTAGATGATATTGTGAGAGAGCCCTTAGATCTAGAGACTAGGGCTTTACCCATTCCTGCAGCACTTGAAGATCCTTTGGCTGGCTCTGATCGACCACGTGACGAAGCAGGAATGGTTATACCTGCTCCTCTACTGCGAGCCCAAAAGGCTGCTAAAGCTGCTGAAGAAGCCCAAAGAAAGACGGAGATTGCAGATAGAGCTAAGCGTGAAACAGGAGAAGCTTTAGAAGCTATTAAAGTAAAAAGGGAAGCTAGAGCTGCTATCAAGGCTCCTGTCCCACCTGCTATGCTAAAGATTGCTCCAAGAACAGTTGATGTTCAGGATAAGAGCAACAAAGTTAGAGCAGCTGCATCATCTGTTGCTTTGGTGAATGATCCTACCGCAGTTGATAGGGAGAAAGAAACTGATTATGGAAAGATAGCTAGTGCGATGTACAACCTAAGTGCTAACACAGGAGAGGTTGACATGAAGCACTTAGTTAGTAGGATGTCAGAAGTTTACGCTGATGATCCAGCAAAAGCTCAGAAGGCAGCTACCTTGATATTTGCAATGGCTTATCAAGACAAGACCAAAGATAAATTAAAAGATTAAGCATTAGGAGCAATCCATGGCAGACCCCAATCCTTTCGACCTAGCTCGTTCCAAAAAGACAATTACAGAAGAGGAAAGAAAGAAGAAGAATTTAGCGAGGATGAATGCCGAGAGAGCAGCCCGGGCTGAGGCTGCTGCTGCTGATGCTGTACTTGAAGATCCTGAGACTATTGTTGCACCTGATGCAACAGATGAGATAGTTTCAGGTGGCGTATTTGATATGGCTCGTGAGCTTAGGGAAGAGCCTATTGTTGAAGGGCCTAGTATCTTTGATGCTCCAGGTGGAGGAAGGTACGCAGGTGGTCAGAAGAACCTAGCTGGTGCAAAGGATGCTTTTATAGAAGGAAGGTCTACGGATATTGAAGGAAGGTATGACCCCGAAGCCGCAGCCGAAGCTAGGGATCTTCTCCAAAAAACTGAGGAGATTCCAACCACTATCACTGGAGAGCCAGCAGTAGCTACATACTGGGCTTATAAGCAGTTAGACAATCTAATTGAATCTAACCCTGATGATCCAGTTTATAAAGATATTAAAACTTATTTGGATAATCCAGATCTGAAGAGAGAAGGTATAGCTGGAACTATGGCTGGCTTACTTCCTCAGAAGTATGCTATAGGTGAGCAGGCAAAGGCATATCTTGCATCTGAGAAAAAAGCAGAGGATGCCGCCCGTTCACAGATGAGCTACGGATTGTATGAGCTTGCCAAAACCCAAACCGATCCAGCTCTAAAAGACCTATACAATCAGCAAGCTGATCAGCTTGGAAGCGGCAGGGACGTAGCTGATTTTGGAAAAAAGATAGATTTAAGAAAGCAGCAGATTCTATCAGGAGAGGTCTCAGATTTAACAACTTATGGTTTCGGTCCATCTGGAACCATTCCCGAAAGTTCGATCATAGCATCCGGTATAGAATTAGCAAAGGATGTAGGAACCAGAAAAACCGCAGATGATATTGTAGAATCAAAACTTATATATGGTGCAAGACTTCTTGGTGCTCCTGTATCTGCTGGTGTAGGTGCGATTGAAGGTCTAGTAACTGATAAGCCAATTGATGAAGCTGTAGCTAGCCGTGTAACAGACAGTATGGGCGTAATGGGTGCAGGTATAGATATCTCCACTATCTTAGCTGATGAGCTTGACGAACCACAAACTATTGTTGGTGAAGTTGCTGACTGGATATATGGCGACTTATCTGAAGATGAAAAAGCATACAGAAGAAACAGGCTTGCTGTTTCAATTGGTGGAGCAGGATTGGCTGGTGACTTCATGCTTCCTATCGTACCAGGACTAAGCGCAGTAAAGGGAGCCACCAGTGGAGCCATTAAGGGAATTAAAGTTGCAGAAGCTTTAGGTGATACGGGCTCTGTTCTTCGTGCTGCTGGAGAAGGGGCTGCTGTTGGTGGACTTGCAGGAGCCAGAGACGCAGGAATTGCAGGTAAGTTTACTGCTGATATGGCAGAAAAAGCAGCAGGAAAGGCTGGATATGAACTACCAAGTTCAATCAGGGTAGGGGCAATTGAGCGCTTTGCTGCCAATCCTGCTAACCAAGATCTAGCTTCTTTGTCAATAAGATTTATGCAGGCCGCTGAAGATTCCGGAACAGTCGTTGACGACTTGGTAGAGGCCGAAGCACTATACAAAAGACTAGCTGCAGATAGTTTCTCTGACCCACTTCCTTATGCAGATTTTATAAATGCAGCAGGCGCCAAAGGCTTTAAGCTAACCGACCCAGAATATGTTAAGGGCTTTCAGTCGTCGTATGATAAGATTGTATATAGAGCTGCACTTGATCAAGCGCTGTCGCCTGAGCTTAAGACACAATTAATTCTATCAGGTGGTGCTTCTAATGCTAAGCTTGCATCAGAACTAGAGACTTATTTCTTAAAGCTTCTTGATTCTGGAATGGAAAAAGCAGACATAGAAGCACTAGCTGCTATGGCTCCTAAGGCTATCAGAGAGAACTTAGAATCCTTTGGTTTGGCTGCACCTAGGCTTACTGATGTAAAGCCTGCTCTTAACGCAATCACTGAGGATTCTGTTGTTCGCCAAGTTCTTTACAAAAATGGACTAGAGCTAGCTGAAGAATCACAGTCCGTTTTATTCCCAACCCTAGGTTCTTACACTAAAATGACAGCTAAGTCTTTTCTTCCTGAACAAGAAGGCAAGAGACTTATAAGCTATGTTATGGGCAAGAATATAGATGGAACTTATAATACTGCTTTGGGTAAAGTTTTGTCTCTAGGTAAGGGTGGAAGGGCTCCACCTATGGAGGGGGCTACCATTGTAATACCTGATGATATAGCTCCTCTCGTTGCAAGAGAAATCAGAATGGCTTTGGCAAATAGCAGGGGGCAAGCGCCAGTCGAGGCACTAGCGGCTAAGGCATCCTCTGGAACACTTGGCAATGGAAGGTTTACTACGAAAGAATTTAATGAAGCAGTCGAAGCTATCATTGATTCGTACGCAAGTGCTAGACCTGGTTACATGAATATGGCAGATGTTACAGCTGTAGCAAAGAAGAGAAAAGCTTCTGGTGGGATTCTAAAGTCCAACCTTGCTGTTCAGGATTTATATTCAAAGGTACTTACCCCTAAGGCAATTGCTGATGGCTTTAGTGTTAGAACTATGAAAGGTATTGGACGTGGTTTCGAAGACCTTGCAGATCCAAAAGCAATCAACCCTGAGGCTCAAGAATTTATTGACCTAATTGGAACAAGATGGGGTGGAATGTATGAGGATTTTAAAATTGTATTTAAAAGAAATAGATCTGAGGTTTTACCTGATGGCTCTAAACTATCTCCTCCAGAGGCATTCACCAAGACCTTAGCCCAAAACTATGTTAGAGGTTATGATCAGCTCGCAAATGCACCTAAGGAAATGTTTATAGATTATGTTACCATTGTATTTGGTGGTAATGAGAGCTTAGCCCAAGTACTTAGGACTTCAGATTCTTCGAAGGTTCTATCTGCACTTAAAGCTGAGCCCGCTGAGATACGTCAGTTGGCATTTCTAATATCTGAAACTGCTGATTATAAACCTCTAATGTCTAAGTTTGTAGATGCTTATAACAATGGGTCATGGGATGAAGTGATTCTAGGTCTGAGAGAATTGCATGTAAACTTAAGTCAAAAGAAGCTTTCTGAGCTATTGTCGGTTGACGAGATAGCCGGTCTCAAAGCTGAAGCACAAGCGAATACAGGTATAGTTCTTAAGTCTGATAGAGCGCTAAAAGAAATTCTTACCAAAGCGGGATCACAAGGAATTGCATACTTACCTGAAAATATGATGCAGGTCCTATCTGCTCAGTATCTATCAAGAAGGCAGGCACAGATAATCTCAGAAGGAATGGAAGAGATGGCACGTCGTCATCCTGGATTCATGCCTGGGAAGAAAGAAGTTAAAGAATTAATAGATGGCTTTGATACTAGGGTTATAGCATATGTCAGAGATTATAAGAATGTTAATGACTTCGGCTTTAGTAAGTTTGATACCTTAGGTAATCTAACTAAGTATGCAGATAGTATAAATCCATCTGCCCTTAAGGATAAGCCTGCCAAATTAGAAACAGAAATTATTAGAATTATAATGTCTGATCGCAGAGCTAAGACTGCAATCTACGAAGACCTAGTTACTAGGGCTCTTATGCCTGGTGGTACCTCTAGTGGTATGCAAAATATAATTGATGCGATTCCAGGCTTAAAGGGACTTGATTCTTTCTTCTCATCTTCTGTTAGTCGTGCTGACAAGGCCAACATTATAAATGGCATAGCCGGGGATCTCCTCTCTTCTGATCCTGCTGCGGCTGGATTGCTCTTTAGACTTAGCTATGTTGATAGCTTTCTATTGCCGTCTTCCCCAGGCACCCTGTTTCATATGGCTCCGGAAAGCAATAAGAAAGTTCTCGAAGCATTCCAATTCGCTCTCAGACGCAATGCTCAGTACATGGCTGAGGGGCCTATGGCTGCGATTCAAAGCATTAAGAGGGCTTACCCGGAGATAGCCAAGGGATTGCAAGGAAAGGTTGGTGACGCTCAATTCACTGAGACGATGGCTAGCTTTGCTATATTGGATAAAGCTGATAAGGCAGCTGGCGTATTAACTGATGGCATATATACACCTGTACAAAATAGACTTTTAAGAGATTTCTTTAAAGCCTTTGAGATGCAGAAATCTTCTGATGCTTTTAATGAACTTGCATCTTTCGCAAAAGGTGGTGTGCTTGGTGGCCAATTTCTTCCCGGCCTTAGGTTCTTAATGACTAACTGGCTTACTGCTCCTGCAATAGTATATAGTACGCTTGGTCCTAAGTATGCAGCTAAAGCACTTAAGACTGCGGTGCTTGGTGATTTTGATACGAATAGGGTTATGAAATATTTGCACAGTATAGTTACACCAAACAAGGTTGGAGGAGCAAGAGGAATTCCTGATGAGGTAGTCCTCTTTACACAACCGTCTGGACGTGTATATACCAACAAGGCCATAGCCGAATTGATTAGTACTTCATCTATTATGCGCTCTCAAGCCAGTGCAGAGATGACCACAAATATTATTAAAGATATGCTGAGCTGGTCTTCCGTTAATGCTGATGAACTTGTACGTAAAGGAATACTTAAAGATACAGGCTTTGCAAGGAAGCAGATCCAACAATATTTCGGTGGACCATTGGGAGGCCGACAGATGAACATATGGTCTGAGGTTGGTAACCAGACTGATGTTATGTTCAGAACAAGTGTACTTATTGAAGCTCTTAAAAAAGGTGCAACAGAAGCTGATGCCCTCAGATTGGCAAGAGAAGCGCTATTCGATTATGGTAACTTATCTTCTTTTGAAAAGAATGTAATACAAAAAGTCCTGTGGTTCTGGACCTTTAGAAGAAATAACTTGTTGACATTCTCAAAGAATATGATTCAGAATCCTGAGCGTATTAAGAATACATACTTAGTAACAAAGCTATTAGAGGGAGATAATGAAAGCCATGTCGCCACAAAGGAATACGCTGAATCAAGAATGTTCGTTAAGCTGATAGAAGATGAAGAGCTTAAGCAAAGGTATTCAATTTATGGACCATCTATCCCTCTACTTGAAGGCATGGCTGAGATGCTTGACTACTTAAGCATAGGTGTTTTATTACTTAATCCTTCTCTAACCAACAGAGAGAAACTAGGTAGCACTTTAGAATCTGTAAAGAATGTAGGAATTGAATCAGCTCGACCTGGGGTTGCTACTGCTGTAGGACTTACCTTCGGCATTGATACGCAGAGAGAAGGTAGAGATATTGGTGGGTACTTGGATCCCAAACTTATGTGGTACCTGCAGCAGAACCCAGAAATGTGGGAGACATTTTCTTCAATAGTGCATGTCGAAGCTGTACCATTAGATCAAGAATATGCTGGATCTGGAACATATCAGGGACGCCAATGGCGCATAGTAAAGGGAGATGAATTCTCAATTAGAACTTGGTTTGCAATAGAACAGCTTCTTCTACAAACTGGTACACTAAGAATGCTTAGAGATTATGTTCCCTTGCTTGATCAGGTTGTTGGTGATGAAGACGACGGAGATGTAAAGCCTATGCAGATGGCTGAACCTTTCTGGAATACCGTAGGTGTAGTAACCCCAATATCTGAACCTTCTATGGTAGAGCAGAAAGCAAACATTGAACGCAGTGAAGCGTACGAACTTAAGAGGAGAGCTAAGAAATGAAAAAGATATATACATTAGACCGGCGTCGTAGAGATAAGCATGGGGCTTTGATAATAGAAATTAAGGAAGTCAAAGATAATAAGCTTAAACCAAGAGATTCCGTAGTTGTTAAGCGTCACATTATATCCACACCGCAAGGTCCTGGGTTTGGTTTGAAGAAAGTAAAAAGATAATTATTGACAAAATAATCTATAGATACACTGGTATACAATTAGTGTTCTCATAATAAGAAGAAGAAGGAGAAAATCATGGGAAAGGTAGGAAGATTTATTTGGTCAGTGCGTGACGATACTGACAAGGCAGCCGTTGGACAGACGTTTGATGCAGGAAAAGGTTACGTCTTAAGCTTAAATTCAGGTGCGCAGCCG
>TARA_R110000787_G_scaffold96415_5_pt1 | contig 28241 bp, 27 predicted proteins | sample TARA_R110000787 | Tara Oceans TARA_R110000787 (sample SAMEA4397920) | marine metagenome | biome: Polar Biome; feature: [DCM] deep chlorophyll maximum layer (ENVO:01000326); material: water (ENVO:00002006), including particulate matter (ENVO:01000060) such as... | depth 35 m | reverse complement strand
ATTATAAAAATGGACAAACCTAAAAGCTCGAAGAAGCTCCTCATTGAAAAAGAAGAAAATTTAAAACAAGCTGCAGAATTAGCTATTGTTAAAGAAGCTAAACAATATCTTGAAGAAGAATTGGTCATTGCTGAAGAAGATAAACAAGATCTTGAAGAAGAATTAGTACATGCTGAAGAAGATAAACAAGACCTTAAAGAAGAATTAGCACATGCTGAAGAAGATAAACAGAATCTTGAAGAAGATAAACAAGATCTTAAAGAAGAATTGGTCGTTACTGAAGAAGATAAACAAGATCTTAATGATGAATTAGTCATTGCTAAAGCAGCTAAACAAAAACGTGCAGAAGAATTGGTTATTGCAAAAGCTGCTAAACAAGATCGTGCAGATGAGTTAGTTATTGCAAAAGCAGATAAAAAAAACCGTATAGAAGAGTTAGCTATTGCAAGAGCAACTAAAAAAGACCGTGCAGATGAGTTAGTCCTTGCAGACATAGAAAAAGCAAAACGGGAATCTGAGTTAGCTATTGCGAATATAGAGAAAGCAAAAAATGCAGCAGATTTAATTATTGCAAAAGCAGAAAAAAAAGACCGTGCAGATGAATTGGTTATTGCAGAAATAGAGAAAGCAAAGCGTGAGGCAGAGTTAGTCATAGCGAATATTGAGAAATCAAAACGTGAAGCAGAGTTAGTCATTGCGAATATCGAGAAAGAGGGACATGCTGCAGAGTTTATTATTGCTGAAGCAGATAAACAAGACCGTGCTGACGAATTGGTTATTGCTAAAGAAGCTAAGCAAGATCGTGAAGATGAATTGCTTATTGCTGAAGCAGATAAACAAGATCGTGTAAATGAATTAGTCATTGCAGACATTGAGAAATCGAAACGTGCAGCAGAGTTAGTTATTGCGAATATAGAGAAGGCTAAAAATGCAGCAGATTTAATTATTGCAAAAGCAGATAAACAAGACCGTGCAGACGAATTAGTTATTGCAGAGATAGAGAAAGCAAAACGGGAAGCAGAGTTAGCTATTGCTAATATAAAAAAGGCGAAGCATACCGCAGAGTTTATATTTACGAGAGATGAACTAAAACTGGCTAAAGAAAAAGAAAAACTGGCTGAAGAATTAGAAATCGTTAACAAAAAACTTGCCTTTCAGATTAAAGAAAAAGATAAACAGGCTATAGAATTAGTTAAGGCGAAAGAAAAGGCAGAAGAAAGCGATCATCTTAAATCAGCTTTTCTAGCCAATATGAGTCATGAAATTCGCACACCAATGAATGGTATTCTTGGATTTGCGTCCTTATTGGAACGACCAAATTTATCTAATGATAAACAGTATGAATACCTTAAAATAATCCAGGAAAGCGGAAATAGAATGCTAAATATCATCAATGATATTGTTAGTATTTCTAAAATTGAATCTGGGCAAATGGAGCTGAATATGAAGGATTCAAATATTAATGAACAAATTAAATATATTTACACTTTTTTCAACCCCGAAGTTTTAGCAAAAGAGTTGCATTTATCATTTACATGCCCTTTACAATCTAGCGAATCTGTTATCGTAACTGACCGTGAAAAAGTATATGCCATACTAACAAACCTTATAAAAAATGCCATTAAATATACCGATAGGGGTTTCATTGATTTTGGTTATACTAAAAAGGGGAATTTCCTTGAGTTTTATGTTAAAGATACCGGTACAGGCATTCCATTAGATAAACATATTAAAGTGTTTGAACGATTTACCCAAGCAGACGTCTCTAATATACAATCTGTTGGGGGAGCTGGATTAGGCTTATCTATTACCAAAGCTTATGTTGAAATGCTTGGCGGAAAAATATGGGTAGAGTCTCAAGTTGAAAAAGGAAGCACCTTTTATTTTACCCTTCCATATCAAAATAAATCCTTAAATGAAAACATTGATGATAATCAATTAGATAGTAAAAAATCAGAAAAAATAAATAAGTTGAAAATATTAATTGTTGAAGATGATAAGAATTCAGAAATGTTTCTTTCAACAATTGTTGAGGATATTAGCAAACAAATTGTGATTGCAAGAACAGGTAAAGAAGCCATTGAAGTTTATCAAGAAAATACGGATATCGATTTAATATTAATGGACATTCAATTGCCCGAAATGAATGGATATGAAGCCACCCAAGAAATACGTAAGATTGACAAAGATGTTGTTATTATAGCACAAACAGCCTTTGCAATTGATAGCGACAAAAAGAAGGCGCTAGATGTGGGATGCAATGATTACATAGCCAAACCAATAAATGAAGATGAATTGATTTCGATGATTATGACGCACTTTAATAAAACTAGTAGAATATTAGAGTAAAAGACACTGTTATTAAATAAATGAGGTCACCTTAACTTTTTTTGTAGGTGATATAAAGCAATAGATATCATTACTCTTGATGTTTTGTTTTTCCGAATATATTTTAGAGATTTTTAATTTTGTAAAACTATTTATTAAAATAAAGATAGGAAAAGCCCAAGCAAAGCTCCTCCTAAAACAATATAGGCGCTATTTAATTTTTTAAATACAAACACTACGGTAATACCTATTAAAGCAATTAATATCATTTTCCAATCGGTGAGTGTGTCTTTTCCCATTTCAATACAAACCACTATAATTAAAGCAACTGCTGCAACATTCACAGCGTCTAATAATGCTCCTATAATCCTTGATTTTCTCATTTTAGGAATCAAAGGGTTTAATAATAATACTAAAATAAATGAGGGAAGAAAAATACCAATAGTAGCTGCTAAAGCTCCCATTGCTCCATTCATTTGCCAACCAATAAAAGTAGCAGTCGATAAAACTGGACCTGGAGTTATTTGTCCTACCGCTACGGCATCTATTAAAACTTGTCTTGTTAACCAACCATTTGCGACTAATTCAGAATCCAAAAAAGCAAATAACACATATCCGCTACCATATAGTATGGCGCCTATTTTTAAGAAAATAGAAAATATTTTAAAATCCCCAATAGTAACAGGATTACTAAATTGAAAAATAAAGATGGGAATAAAGCTTTTCAAACTTTTAGTATTAAAAAAATGTATGAGTACTCCCAATAATCCACTTCCAAATAACACCACTATCTCATTAACTCCAAACAAGCATAAAGCAATTCCTATAATTCCTATAATTGCAAGCTTTACGCTCTTTACCGCTTTTTTTCCAAGACGATAGGCAGCCATTATTATAATTGCAATTACTGCAGGTTTTATTCCATAAATATAAGGTTCAATTTCTGGTAACTGACCGTATTCATTATAAAGCCAAGCAAAAACGGAGGTGATCACTACAGCTGGAAAAATAAAGCTAAATCCAGCAACAATTAGACCTTTCCAGCCAGCTCTTTCGTGACCACAATGCATAGTCATTTCGGTGGAATTGGGTCCTGGAATTAAATTAGTAGCTCCCACTAAATCTAGAAAATGTTCTTGGGTCATCCATTTTCGTTTTCTTACAACTTCATCTTCCATCATTGCAATATGGGCAGCGGGACCACCAAAAGCAATACTTCCTAATTTAAAAAATAATTTAGCAATCTCTATAAGTTCCTTTTTTTGACTCATTTTTTAATACTTCTTTTATATATCCATTCTATAAAAAAACATAAAAATATGATTGAAATAGCAATAATTACTCCCAGTTTATTTGAGTTGAATTGCTGTAGTATTAATATAATTAATGCCACTAAACAGAGAATAAATCCTAATAAAGGAATTGTTTTGGAACCATTAATATTATTAGATAATTTATAGCCTATAAGGTTTACAATTGCAAAAATGAATAGAAAGCCAACACTGCCAGTTATAGAAATACTTTCTAAATTTAATAAGTTAGCGATTACAATTGTAAATATTGCTGTAATTAATAATCCTACTGGTTGGTTCCATAGCATTTTTGTTAAATGTTTTGGTAATTCGCCATCTTCAGCAATTTCATAACTTACTCTACTACCACCATATAAAGATGCGTTAATAGCTGAAAATGTTGAAATTAATGCAGCTATGGTAATTATTGTAAAACCTATTTTTCCAAGCATTGGTTCAGCTGCTTTTGCAAGCACATAATCTTGTGCTGTTGCTATTTCATTAAAAGGCAAAGATCCAACAGTTACTATAGCAATTATAATATATAGAAAAATTACAAAAATCACAGAATAGTAATAAGCTCTTGGTATATTTTTTTCGGGGTTTTCAATATCTGGTGCCGCATTTGCAATAAGCTCAAAACCTTCATATGCAACAAATATTACCATTCCGCCTGTTAAAAGTTGAATGGGTGTTTCCCAATTAGAAACAGATAGTTGTGTTAAATTAGGATTCTCATATAATCCATAGCAACCAATAATTACAAACAACAATAAAATGATAAGTTTAATAATTACTGCATACGATTCAATTTTACTAACCACTTTTATGCTATAGTAATTTATAGTGGTTGCGATAATGATTATGGAACTTGTATAAATATGAAAATCAATGGATTTATTTATTATTTCAAATAAATTAAGTGCATAAGAGCCAAAAGCTGATGCATATAATGAAAGCATAATAATATAACTGGCCCAAAGTAAATTATTGATTCCACCACTAAAAATTGAGTTTCCAAACCCTTGATTTACAAATTTCACAGTACCACCTCTATCGGGATATGATACAGAAAGTTTTACGTAGCTATAGGATGTTATTAAAGCAAGAATCCCAGCAATTAAAAAAGCGATAGGAGTACCACCTTTAGCTAATGAAACTGCTAATCCTAGAACAGCAAAAATACCTCCACCAACCATACCTCCGATGCCTATAGAGATAGCTTCTTTTAAACCTATTTTTTTGCTCATCATTTAAGTTCTAAAAATCATTTAGTAACTATTTTTTATTCCTCAGGGTTATCGTCTTTGTCTTTTTTTCCCATTTGCCTTAAGGTTACGCCAATAGCTGCTCCAATAGAAATACCTAGACTTATCCATAAACCTATATTATCGGTAATGGCACCTATTACAACCCCAATTGTCATTCCCATTGAAATACCAATAGCTAATTTGTTTTCTTTTTTCATTTTGTTATAAATAGTATTGATGTTTTAAAATTGAATATTTAATTTTGAAGGAAATTGATTTGGAATTTCATCTTCAGATTCTCCTAAGTTTTGCCTTAAATCAATTTCAATTCCTCTTGCAATTGTGGAAATAGGTACGTCATTAGCGGTACCTTCAAAAGGGTTTTCTCCAGTTCTACCTATTCGTTCCATGGTATGAAAAATCCAGGCAACAATCACATAAAACGGAATGGTAAACCAAACAAAATATTCTCCAATAAACTGATTATAAGTACTTATTTCCTTTCCAATATCTGCAAATTGAGGAACCAATGCTAGTGGTAATAATAACACAAAAGCCCACATAAATAAATGATTTAAAGTAGCAAATTGTCTTGGATAAGGAAAGTTTTTAATGCGTTCACTCTTGCCTTGAAGACTAAATAATTCTTGAATTATACCTTCCAATTCTAAAAAAGAAAATTCCCAAATAATTCCTTTTTCTTTTAAGGATTTTAAATGTTTCGATTGCAAATATAAAATCGCAGTCTGTTTGTTGCTTTTACTCATGATATACTTAAAATCTCTTTCTGAGATATAAGTATTAATGTCTTTTTCTAAAGTTGAATCATGTTCTGGTGGACGAATGTTCAATTCATTATTAGTTTTATGATTTTTGGTAGTTTCCCATTGTTTAGTTTCTCTCATTGCATGACGCAAAGCCGTCATCCAAGCAATATGTCTATAGGTTAATGTTTTTATCTCTTTTTGTAAATCGGTTTCATTTACAGGAGTTTTAGTGTATTCGTTGGTAACCATATCTTGTACAAATACTCCAAAAGTTCTTGAGGTATTTACAATTCCTCCCCATATTTTTCGAGCTTCCCAAATTCTACTATAGGCTGCGTTATTTTGAAAACCAATAACAAAAGCTACTGCTGTACCAATTAATGCCAAAGGTGTCCAAGGAATTCTAAGCCATATTAATTCGAAAAAATAATAGGCTGCAACACATAAGGTAATAATTATTAGAAATAATAGTGTTTCAAAACGCGTCCATTTAACCATTTGAAAAATGGAATAAGTTTTTTTTGTGTACATATTAAATGTAAATTTCTAGGTTAAAAAAAGGTTTTATTTTTCAAAAAGCTGGTCAATATTTTTAAAAGCTTTGAACTCTAGTGCATTATTTTCAGGATCCATAAAGAACATAGTGGCTTGTTCGCCAACCTTACCTTTAAACCGAATATAAGGCTCGATGATAAATTCAATATTTTTTAATTTTAATTTTTCGGCTAAATCCTCCCATTGTTCCCATTCTAAAACCACTCCAAAATGAGGAACAGGCACTTCATGACCATCTACTGGATTAGAAATGTGTTTTTCATTTATTTCAAAAGCTGGTTTTTGATGAATCACCAATTGATGACCAAAAAAATTAAAATCTACCCAATGCTCAGAACTTCTACCTTCTGTGCATTCTAATACTTTATTATAAAATTTTCTGCATTTTGATAAGTTTGAGACTAATATGGCTAAGTGGAAAGGATTCATAAAATCAATTTTTATTTAATTCATTAATACAATTTTGGTGGTCGAAACATGATAATTATTTCTTATTAATTTTGCAATATAGATTCCATTAGGAAATCCTTCAGCATTCCATTTTATGGAAGTTTTACCCATAAGATTCTTAATAGATGAAACTTTCTGTCCGTTTATATTGAAAATTTCTATTTCTTGGATTTCAGTAAAACTATTAAAACTCAAGGTTGTTTCTAACTGAAAAGGATTAGGAGTATTATAAAATTTAAGTTTTACATTAGATATATCGTTAAGGTCTAAATTTGAATCAATCTTTAATTTTAATCCTACTGGGCGATGATCTGAAATATTTTCATCATACTCAGACCAGCCGTTAGTAAGGTATTCATCAATTTTTATAGTAGTTATTTCAGAATCGTTTTGCTCAAATTCATCAAACAATTCATTCGTTATCATAATGTGATCTAAATGTGAAGGCCAAGTCGGGTAGGACCAATTTGAGCTACTGCCAGAAGCAATATCAATGTCGGTAAATAAATAATTATCAGACTCATTTAAAAACATCTGAAAAACGTTGTTTTGAGTAGCATCGGTGATGTCGTCATTTAAATCTCCTAACATAATAACATTTTGATTCGAAAAATTAGAGTCAATATATTCCTTTAGTAATAAATTTGCTTGATACCTTCTCGTTTCTTGATCGTTTGAATCGCTGATGTCTAAAATACCATCTCCGCAACATTTTAAATGATTATTGATGATAATAATTCTATTATCCAAATAATTTAAATCCATCACCATAGGAGCTCTAGGAAAAGAACTCCAGTATTGTGAAGAGGTATAAATTTCGTAAATATCATTTATTTCTATAACTTCTGGATTATAAACATAAGCCAGTCCAGCAAACCATGAAGATTCAAGGTAGCCATTGTAAGAACTCAAGCCGCCAATCATTTGTTCGAAATAATTAATGTTTTCTACTTCTTGAATGGCAATTAAATCAACATCTAAAGCTTCAATAATTTCTGAAACATAATTAACTGTTGTCTGTCCATTTTTTGGAAAATGTTCAATATTCCAAGTCATAACTTCAAAGGTATCCTCAGTTCCAAAAGACAATTCTTCAATTTGAGCATTTAATAAAAATGAACTCATCAATAAAAATAAAATTGTAAATTTTGAAATCATATATTTTTAAAATTGAATTTTCAGAAAGTAATAAAGTATTGTTTGTAGCCACTAAGTTAACAAAAAGAATCTTTTCAATTAATAAATAAATTAGATATTAGTTATCGAAAAAGAAACATTAAAAAATCATTTTCCGTAAATTATTCTTCGGTTCAAAGTTTAAATGTTGCTCTTGCCGACTGCTTAGTTTTGTGTGATCGGTCTAGGAGTAAAACCAGAGTTTAGTTTATCTTTGCCAAAAATTACTGTATGGCACATAAAGCAGGTTTCGTTAATATAATTGGAAATCCAAACGTTGGTAAAAGCACCTTAATGAATGCGTTTGTTGGGGAACGGTTATCGATTATTACTTCAAAAGCACAAACTACAAGACATCGTATTTTGGGTATTGTAAATGGAGAGGATTTTCAAATGATATTGAGCGATACTCCTGGGATCATCAAACCTGCATACCAATTACAAGAAAGTATGATGGGGTTTGTAAAATCTGCTTTCGAAGATGCAGATGTGTTACTTTATTTAGTAGAATTAGGAGAAAAAGAATTAAAAGATGAAGCTTTTTTTAATAAAATAACTGCTGCTAAAATTCCAGTTTTATTACTTATTAATAAGATTGATATAGGAAATGAAAAGCTACTTTCAGATGCTATGAAACTTTGGTCAGAAAAAGTACCAAACGCCCAAATATTTGCTATTTCTGCACTTGAGAATTTTGGTGTAAAAGAAGTATTTCAGCAAATAATTTCATTAATGCCTGAGTCTCCTGCATTTTATCCTAAAGATCAATTAACAGATAAACCAGAACGGTTTTTTGTTAATGAGATTATTCGTGAAAAAGTTTTAATTCACTATAAAAAAGAAATTCCTTATTCCGTAGAGATAGACACCGAAGAGTTTTTTGAAGAGGAAACTATTATCCGAATGAGAAGTGTGATTATGGTCGAAAGAGAAACCCAAAAGGGTATTATAATTGGACATAAAGGAACCGCAATTAAAAGGGTAGGGGTTGAAGCTAGAAAAGATTTAGAGAAGTTTTTTGGTAAACAAGTTCATATGGAACTTTACGTTAAGGTTAATAAAAACTGGCGTAATAATGATAGGCAGTTAAAACGATTTGGGTACAATCAATAGTTTTTTTACTATAAGCTATCCGTATTTTTTTATAGATTGGAATAAATAATTTATCTTAAATCAGTTATATTTTTTTTTATTAAAGTAAAGATTACTGGCTAGTAAAATCAATTCTTTTATATTTTTTTTTCTTCTTTTAAGTCCAACGTGTTTTCTAAAAAAGTATAAAGCAGTTTCATTTCGTCAGCCCCTTTTTTCTTACCCATTCGCCCAGCAAAATATAAGATAAACCAAATGCCAATAAGAGCGGTCATGATACCTAGTTGTATTCCAAAATCCGTTTTTAAAGACCAATTAGAATAAGCCCAGACACCAACAATTACAAAAAGCCCAATTACTGCAAAATGAAAAAACATAAACATAGTCCAAACGGAAGGTTTTGGTCCAAATAATCCCTTCAATTCGCTTTTTTTAGCGTCTAGCTCATCAATCTCAAGATGTAATTGTGGAGACCAAAAATGTTGGTCTTTATTTGGAATCCGAATAAAAACGTGATTATCAATTCTTGAAACTACAAAGTATTTTTGTGACTCTTTAGTGTTTTCGATGGTTCTTAAGGCTTCTTCGTTATTTTTATTAATCTCAATTTTAAATCTGGGTCTTAATATTATTTCGTTTTCTAGGCTCATATAGGATGAAATTGGAGTGTAATTTAGAGTTTTTTCTTCAAATAGTAAAGCTTACCTTTGCAGCCAATAAAAAAGATATGAGTATAGTAGCCATTGTAGGAAGACCAAACGTAGGGAAATCTACTTTATTTAATAGATTAATTCAACGTAGAGAAGCAATTGTAGATGCTGTTAGTGGTGTTACCAGAGACCGTCATTATGGAAAAAGTGATTGGAATGGGAAAGTCTTTTCTTTAATAGATACGGGAGGATATGTAGTTGGAAGTGATGATATATTTGAAGAGGAAATTGATAAGCAAGTTGAACTAGCTATTGATGAGGCCGATGCGATTATATTTATGACCGATGTTGTTTCTGGAGTTACTGGGATGGACGAAGACGTTACTAAGCTTTTACGAAAAAGTGCCAAACCTGTTTTTTTAGTTGTTAATAAAGTTGACAGTGCTAAACGAACCAATGATGCTGTTGAGTTTTATTCGCTTGGTTTTGAAAAATACTATATTATGTCTAGTATTAACGGTAGTGGTACTGGAGAATTACTAGATGATTTAATAAAGGTACTTCCTGAAGAAGAAGAAGTTGAAGAGGAAAGTGAATTACCTCGTTTTGCAGTTGTGGGGAGACCTAATGCTGGGAAATCGTCTTTTATTAATGCGTTAATTGGAGAAAATAGATACATTGTAACTGATATTGCAGGTACTACTAGAGATAGTATTGATACTCATTATAATCGATTTGGTTTTGAGTTTAACTTAGTAGATACTGCTGGAATTCGTAGAAAAAGTAAAGTTAAAGAAGATTTAGAATTTTACTCGGTAATGAGAAGTGTTCGAGCGATCGAACATTGTGATGTTGCAATACTTGTTCTGGATGCTACAAGAGGTTTTGATGGTCAGGTTCAAAAAATATTTTGGCTAGCTCAGAAAAATAATAAAGGAGTTGTTGTTTTAGTAAACAAATGGGATTTAGTTGAAAAAGATCACAAAAGTGTAAAAGAATTTGAAAAAATAATTAGAAAAGAATGTGAACCTTTTACAGATGTGCCAGTAATTTTTATTTCGGTACTAACAAAACAACGTATTTTTAAAGCAATAGAAACTGCTGTTGAAGTATTTAAAAATAGAAGTAAAAAGATTAAAACTAGTGAACTTAATGAGGTAATGCTTCCTATTATTGAAGCGTATTCTCCACCTGCATATAAAGGAAAATATGTAAAGATTAAGTATTGTATGCAATTACCGATTCCATATCCAAGTTTTGCGTTTTTCGCTAATTTACCTCAATATGTAAAGGATCCTTATAAACGATTTCTCGAAAATAAATTACGTGAGAAATTTGATTTTCATGGAGTACCGATTACTGTTTATATAAGAAAGAAATAGAGGTGATTATAAGTGATCTTTAATTTTAAGTAATTCGGTTTTTACAGTTTCTAATTTTCTGATAATCTCAAAATTACTTATTGTTTTGTGTTTATTTTCTTTAAGATGTGTTTTTGCGCCTTCAAGTGTAAAGCCACGTTCTTTAACTAGGTGGTAAATAAGTTCTAAATTCTTAATGTCTTCAGGTGTAAATTTGCGGTCACCTTTTGCATTTTTTTTAGGCTTGATTACATCAAATTCTTTTTCCCAAAAACGAATTAAAGAGTTATTTACAGAAAATGCTTTAGCAACTTCTCCTATTCCATAATATCTTTTTTCAGGTAATTCTATTTTCATTTAATCTAATGATTGATTTTCTTGTCCTGCAACTTTTAGTAATTCAGCAAATTCTTCAGGAGTAAGGTCTCCGTAATAGAAATTAATTGGGTTTAAATTTTTCTCATCTTTAAATATTTCATAATGTAAATGTGGGGCTTGTGACCTACCAGTACTACCTACAAAACCAATTAAATCTCCACGTTTTACCTTTTGTCCTTTTTTAACAGCATACTTGTAAAGATGTGCATATAAACTAATATATCCAAATCCGTGATCAATTCTAACGTGATGGCCATATCCAGATGCGCGTCTATCAGCTCTGAGTACAACACCATTACCTGTTGCATAAACTGGTGTCCCTCTTGGAGCTGTAAAATCCATTCCTTTATGGAATTTTCTAGCTTTTGTAAATGGATCCGATCGGTATCCATAACCAGAAGCCATACGTGTTAAATCTTCATTTTTTACAGGCTGAATTGTAGGAATGGCTTTTAATAACTTTTCTTTTTTTTCAGCAAGTATTGCTATTTCATCTAAAGATTTAGATTGCACAACAATTTGTTTAGTTAGAATGTCTATTTTTTTACTAGTACTTATAATTAAATTTGAATTATCAAACCCTTCTAAATTTTTATAGCGATTAACTCCTCCAAAACCTGCTTTTCGTTGTTCTTCAGATATTGGATTTGCTTCAAAATAAACTCTGTAAATTGCATTATCTCGTTCTTCAACTTCAGATAAAACTCTTTGAGCTTGTCCCACCTTTTTATTTAATAGCTCAAATTGTAATTCCATATTAACAAGCTCTCTTTTTAAAGCTTTTTCTTTTGGAGTTTCAATATATGGGATGTTTAAATAGATGATAAGTAGCAGAAAACCACTTAATAACATGCCTAAAAAACTAAGTATAAAAATTTTAGTTTTTCTACCTTTTTTATATTCTATTTTTCGGTACGATAATGTATCACTATCGTAGTAATATTTTACTTTAGCCATACGTTAAAAAATCTTATTTTTGCTCATTGGGGATATTGATTATAATCAAAAACGAATCACAAATATAGAAATTGTGTAAGAAATCCCCTAATTACGCTTGTTATTAAAAAATTAACTTATGACTTCAAAGGAAATACGTTCCAGATATTTAGATTTTTTTAAATCGAAATCACACTCAATAGTGCCGTCAGCACCTATGGTAACTAAAGATGACCCTACCCTAATGTTTGTAAATGCAGGGATGGTTCCTTTTAAAGAATACTTTTTAGGTCAAAAAAAAGCATTAAACAAACGTGTTACAGATTCCCAAAAGTGTTTACGTGTTTCTGGAAAACACAATGATTTAGAAGAAGTTGGTAAGGATACGTATCACCATACGATGTTTGAAATGCTCGGAAATTGGAGTTTTGGTGATTATTTTAAAAAAGATGCTATTGCTTGGGCTTGGGAGTTTTTAACAGAAGACCTTAAAATTGATAAAGACTGTTTATACGTTAGTGTTTTTGAAGGATCTGATGAAGACGGACTAGCTTTTGACCAAGAAGCATTTGATTTTTGGAAAGAATTTGTTGACGAGGACAGAATAATAAGCGGAAATAAAAATGATAACTTTTGGGAAATGGGCGCTCAAGGACCTTGTGGACCTTGTTCTGAAATTCACGTAGACATAAGATCTGCGGAAGATAAAGCTAAAGTTTCTGGTAAAAGTTTGGTAAATATGGACCATCCGCAAGTGGTAGAAATTTGGAATCTTGTTTTTATGGAATTCAACCGTAAAGCCAATGGCAGTCTTGAAAAGTTACCATTTCAACATGTAGATACAGGAATGGGATTTGAGCGTTTATGTATGGTTATGCAAAATGTTCAGTCAAATTACGATACCGATGTTTTTATTCCTTTAATAAAAGAAGTTGAAACAATTACACATAATGAATATGGTGTAAATGAAGATGTTGATATTGCTATTCGAGTGATTTCAGACCACGTTCGTGCTGTTGCATTTTCTATTGCTGACGGGCAGTTACCATCAAATACGGGTGCAGGCTATGTAATTCGAAGAATTTTAAGAAGGGCTGTTCGATATGGCTTTACTTTTTTAAATATTAAAGAACCTTTTATTTATAAATTGATAGTTGTACTAGCCAAACAAATGGGTGATTATTTCCCAGAGCTAAAAAGTCAAAGGCAACTAATTACCAATGTTATAAAAGAAGAAGAAAACTCTTTTTTAAGAACATTAGATCAAGGATTGGTATTATTAGATGGAATTATAAAAAATACACAAGGAACAGAAGTTTCAGGAAAAAAAGCATTCGAATTATTTGATACCTATGGTTTCCCTATCGATTTAACGGCATTAATTCTTTCTGAAAAAGAAATGACTCTAAATGAGGAAGAGTTTGAAGTTGAACTAAAAAAACAAAAAGACAGATCAAAAGCAGCTTCTGTTGTAGAAACTGATGATTGGGTAATTTTATATGAAGATGATGATGAAGAAGAGTTTATTGGATACGATACATTATCAGCAAAAATAAAAATAACTAGGTACCGGAAAGTTACTTCAAAAAAAGATGGAGATATGTACCAATTAGTTTTCAATATGACTCCTTTTTATCCTGAAGGAGGTGGGCAAGTTGGTGATAAAGGTTATTTAGAAAAAAGTGATGGAAGTACTGTTTATATAATTGATACTAAAAAAGAGAATAATTTAATCATTCATTTCGCAAAATCGTTACCAAAAGACCCTACGGGATTTTTTAATGTTGTTGTAGATGAAAAGCAACGATTTAGAACTGCTTGTAACCATACAGCTACACACTTATTACACCAAGCTTTAAGAGAAGTTTTAGGAGAACATGTTGAGCAAAAAGGATCTGCAGTACATTCAAAACATTTGCGATTTGATTTTTCTCATTTTTCAAAACTAACTATAGATGAACTTACGTATGTAGAAGATTTTGTAAATGCTAGAATTGAAAATAAATTACCATTACAAGAGTTTAGAAATATTCCTAAAGCAACTGCCGAAGAAAAAGGTGCTATGGCTTTATTTGGCGAAAAATATGGTGATACAGTAAGGGCCATTCAATTTGGTCAATCTGTTGAGCTTTGTGGTGGTACTCACGTGCAAAATACAAGTGATCTTTGGTATTTTAGAATACAAACAGAAAGTGCCATTGCTTCTGGAATTAGACGTATAGAAGCAATTACAGGAGATGCCATGAAAACACAATTTTCTGAGAACAATAGAGCATTATTCCAAATTAAAGAATTAGTAAAAAATTCTAAAAAGCCAGCTGAAACAATTTTAAGTTTAATTGAAGATAATAATAAACTTAAAAAACAAGTGGAGCAATTATTAAAAGAAAAAGCTAAAAGTGCTGCTGCTGGATTGGTAAATGAAACTGAATTAATTAATGGTGTTAACTTTTTAGCCAAAAAACTTGATTTAGATCAAAATAGCATAAAAGACTTAGCGAATGATTTAGGAAATAAAATTGAAAATTTATTTCTATTAATAGGAACTGAATCTAATGGAAAGGCATTTTTAACCTGCTATATTTCTAAAAGTCTAGTTGCTAAAAAAGAATTAGATGCAGGAAAAATTATTAGAGAACTAGGGAAGTATATCCAAGGTGGAGGCGGAGGCCAGCCTTTCTTTGCTACTGCAGGTGGTAAAAACCCAGACGGACTGACTGAAGCTTTAAGTAAAGGAAAAGATTATATTTTTTAAACGCATTTAATTTTTAGCTTTTGTTGTAATACATATGAAACTTCAAACTAAAATACCGATAATTTCAAATGAACCCAAGATAGACTATGATTCTAAAATAGTTTTATTAGGATCATGTTTTGTTGAAAATATTGGAGATAAGTTGAATTATGTTAAGTTTCAAACATTACAGAATCCTTTTGGTATTTTGTTTCATCCTATAGCTATTGAGAATATTATAGAAAGAGCTTTACAAAATAATTCGTTTACTGAAGAAGATGTGTTTTTTAAAAATGATCGATGGTATTGTTTTGAGATGCATTCTTCAATAAATGCAACAAATAAAAAATATTTTCTAGATTTAATAAATATTAAGTTAGCGGAATTAAAAGCGTATTTATTAAACTCAACCCATGTCGTTTTAACCTTTGGGACAGCTTGGGTATATCGATTTATAAAGACTAAAAAGCTGGTAGCAAATTGTTTTAAAATACCACAAAAGGAATTTAAAAAAAAATTACTTTCTGTTAGTGATATATCAAGTTCGCTATCTAATATAATTTCATTAATAAAAGAAAATAATCCGAAAGCTTCCATCATAACAACTGTTTCTCCGGTAAGACATTTAAAAGATGGTTTTGTTGAAAATAATTTAAGCAAAGCTCATTTGATAACTGCCATTCATCAAGTATTATCGAAGGATTCTAACTCTAAAACTCATTTTTATTTTCCTTCTTATGAGATGATGATGGATGAGTTAAGAGAGTATCGTTTTTATAAAGAAGATATGATTCATCCCAATAATATTGCTGTTACCATCATTTGGGAAGCATTTAATCAAGCGTGGATTTCTTCAAAAACAGAGCCGTTTCAAAAAGTTATTTTAGCAATTCAAACAGGTTTAAAACACAAGCCATTCAACCCTGATAGTGAGGAACATCTGCTGTTTGTTAAGGATTTAAAGTCTAAGATAAATTTAATTAAAAAGGAGATTCCGCATCTAAAATTTTAAATATACGCAATTGCCTATTGTAGTAGTTTTATGATAATTTAATTTTATCTCCTAGTACTATTAGAAAACATATCAAAAATATTTATAAGAAACTTCAGGTACACAGTAAAATTGAAGCAGTTCAGAAAGCAAAAGATCATAATATTATTTAATTTTTTTTCTAACAAATTATTAAATTACCTTTATCAAAATATTTTTAGTGAATAGATTTATTAATCATATTTATTAAGAATATTATTTTTTTAAAGAATCTTTATCCTCAATTTATGAAACCTACATTAATTATTCTAACTATATTATTATTCAGTTTTACATCTTATTCCCAATGTACTGGAGATTGTAAAAACGGCCTTGGGACTTATAAGTGGAGTGATGGTGACACCTACAAGGGTGAATGGAAAGAGGGAAAGTTTCATGGAAAAGGAGAGTATTTATATAGTAATGGTTCGAAATTTATAGGAACCTATAAACAAGGTAAAAAACATGGTGAAGGGGTTTTTACAAAAGCGAATGGAAGCAAATATGAAGGTACTTGGGAACTTGGAAAAAGAGCGGTAAAGACAAACACTACAAAAAAAGGTTGGTTAAAAGGAAAATGGGCTGGTAAGGGATATGGAAATAATGGTAAAACTTGGCAAGTAGTTTTAGATTATAAAAATAAGAGCGAAATAAAAATTTCTTACCCTAGTTTCCCATGTAATGGTACCTGGGTTTTTGATAAAGAAAATGAAACTCAAATTTTCTTCACTGAAAAAATAACTAAAGGAGCTAGTAAGTGCAAACCCGGAAATAGAATATTAATTGAAAAAGCCTATAAAGATCGTGAAGACATTATGGGGGTTTATTTTTTTCAAGGAAAAAAGCAGGTTGCATCCGCTAATATTGTAAGGCAATAAAAACAAGTAATTAAATATTAAAGGCTACTAAAAGATTTACGCGTTTATACGTGTTGTTGTCAGTTAAGAAATAGAGTAGGTTTGCCCTTCAAGTGTATTTGAATAGAATTTTTAAATATACGTAAATACATAAAAGAGTTTATCATTAATTTGATAAACTTTTTTTGATTAAAAGGGGTTTTTCCCCTCAATACATAGGTAAAACCCTGAAAGGAATAATAATTAATTTTATGACCTTTACAAAATAATAATTCTAATAAAATAAATATGGACTCGTATTATAAAAGAAATTGTAACAATATAATTTTTGCTTTATATGCCATAATGGTTATAGCATCTTCATACGGTTTGTTTTTGTTATTAGAATGGATGTTTATAACTAACCGTTAACCTAGCTAACCACTAACTAACTAACCAAAAAAAGCTACTTTAATTAGTAGCTTTTTTTTTGTTTATAGTTTTAATAAACAATAAGTTATTGTAAATTATTTGTTGTTTTCAAGGAAAAAAACTTGCTTTAGACAGTGTTTCTAAGTAATAAAAAAGAGTGGTTTATAAATTAAAAGCCTTTTTAACATCCTCCACAAAATCTAGTTTTTCCCAAGTAAATGTCTCTACTTTTTTTGTTATTTTTTCACCATCAACAGAGTAAAAAGTCAATTCTTTAATTTCAGGAATTCTTCCCATGTGTCCATAAGAAGCAGTCTCTAAATAAATAGGATTTCTAAGCTTTAAACGAGTTTCAATAGCACCTGGGCGCATATCAAAAATACGTTCTACTATTTTAGAAATTTCACTATCACTCATTTTTATTTTAGAAGTGTTGTAGGTGTTTACATTAATTGAAGTCGGTTTTGCAACTCCAATAGCATAACTAACCTGTACTAATACCTCGTCACACATTCCTGCAGCAACTAAGTTTTTAGCGATATGTCTAGATGCATAAGCAGCACTACGGTCTACTTTACTTGGGTCTTTTCCGCTAAATGCACCACCACCATGAGCTCCTTTACCACCATAAGTATCTACAATAATTTTCCTTCCGGTTAAACCTGTGTCACCGTGTGGTCCACCAATTACAAATTTACCTGTTGGATTAATGTGATAGGTAATATCATCATTAAACAAGGCTTGAATTTCAGAAGATAGTTTTGCAATTACTCTAGGAATTAATATCGATACTAAATCTGATTTTATTTTAGCAAGCATTTTTTCATCCTCATCAAAATCATCATGTTGAGTAGAAATTACGATCGTATCTATTCGTTGAGGTTTATTGTCTTCACTATATTCAATAGTTACTTGACTTTTAGCATCAGGTCTTAAATAAGGAATTTCTTTATTCTCTCTTCTAATTTCAGCCAATTCAATTAAAATACGATGACTTAAATCTAAAGCCAATGGCATATAGTTTTCAGTTTCGTTAGTTGCATAACCAAACATCATTCCTTGATCTCCTGCTCCTTGCTCTTCACCTTCTTTGCGATCTACACCTTGGTTGATTTCCGAAGATTGTTCGTGAATGGATGAAAATACTCCACAAGAATTACCATCAAACATATATTCGCTTTTGGTGTAACCAATTTTATTGATGACATCTCTAGCTATTTTCTGAACATCTAAATAAGTGTTACTTTTTACTTCACCTGCCAATACAACTTGACCTGTGGTAACTAATGTTTCGCAAGCAACTTTTGATTGTGGGTCAAAAGCTAAAAAATGATCTACTAGTGCGTCACTAATTTGATCTGCTACTTTGTCTGGATGTCCTTCAGAAACACTTTCTGATGTAAATAAATAAGCCATAAATGGATAATTTTAATTTAAAAATTTATAAATGACGGATGCAGCTTGGAGAAAGTACACAATAGTGAATGATGATGCGCACTACCTTTTAGCATTTATAGTTACTATTATTGTAAAAGTAACAGAGGTTGCAATCAGTCAAATTTTTCCTCTTTTGAATTGTCAAATGTACGCCTTTTCGTAAAAATAAAAGTACACTTATTGTTTTATTAAAAGGGCTCTTTGGACCACATTAATTGGGTATGAAAAAACCTCTGGTGTATCTTTATCCTGACCTCCACTAACTATCTTTTGTTTTGTGTTGGTTGTAACTATTTCGAAAATCAAATCGTTTTTATGGAAGGTAATAAATGTAGTTAATAAGCTGTCTGAAATTTCAAAAAGAAAGTAAATTTTATTTTCCACAACTTTGCAGTCTAATAAAATGCTATTGTTTTCATCTAAGGTATAAATGCCTTTTTCAGGGTCTTTTTCCTTTAACATGTAATTTCTTTCTTGACGCTGTTCTCCTTTTCCATAAACAATAACATACTTATAAACGCCTGAAGAATCTGTGGGTTGCAAATAAAATTCCATTGGGTAATTTTTAATACCGTTATTAGTATTAATTATTAAATCTCCAATATAGTTGCCAAAATAGGAGCTAGGGAAATTTTGAAGTTTTGTCTTTTGACTATAAGAAATGGAAACAGTAAAGCATACAGTAATTACTAGTATTAAATTTTTATATCATAAAATTTATACAATATAATTATTTTTCATTTTATAAATGAATTCAAATAAATTCTGTTTTTTTAAGATTAACCTATATTTGCGAATTCGAAATGAAATGAATAAATATTTAGTTTACATATTATTTTTTTTAATAGGTATAAAAGGGTTTTCTCAAGATGAAAAAAAGAACAAATTTTCATTGGAAGCAGATTACTTTTACGGTAATATTTATGAGCATAATCCAGATATTTCACATCTAATTAAAGGGCATCCTACAGGATTATTTCTAATGTTTAATAAAAAGACATTTGGATTAAATAAATGGGAGAAAAAATACAACTACCCAGATTGGGGCTTTTCGTTTAATTATCAGAATTTAAAAAACACGATACTTGGAGATAATTATAGTCTCTATGGTCATTATAATTTTTACTTTTTTAAAAGAAATCTTCAACTTTCTATAGGTACAGGTCTTGCCTATAATACCAATCCTTATAATGAAGATTCTAATTTTTCTAACAATGCTTACGGATCAAATATGATGAGCACTTCATTTATGAAAACAAATTATATTAAACAAAACATTTGGAAAGGCCTGGGTTTTCAAGCCGGTTTAATGTTTGTCCATTATTCTAATGGAAATTTAAAAGCACCTAATACAAGTACCAATTCATTTCTACTTAATGCGGGAGTTAATTACGAATTAGATTATAAAAATACTCCAACATATCATTCAGAAAAAGATAGCGTTAATTATTCTGAAAGAATTAAATTTAATGTTGCTTTTAGGTTTGGTTGGAATCAAAGTGATATAATTGGATCAGATACTTATCCCTTATACGTGTTTTCCGCATTCGCAGACAAACGTTTAAATTATTATAGTACCTTACAGTTTGGTGCCGATTTATTTATTTCAAAATTTTTAGAAGAATTTATTAAATACAGAGCCATTGCATATCCAGAATTTGAATTATCTGGAGACGAAGATTATAAAAGAGTAGGTCTTTTTATTGGACACGAATTACGAATTAATAGAAATGCTATTGTTTCTCAAATAGGATATTATGTTTACTATCCATACGAGTTTTCTGATCGAATTTATTTGCGTGTAGGCATAAAAAGATATTTTTATAAAGACAAGTTATTTGCAGCAATTACTTTAAAATCGCATTGGGCACAAGCGGAAGCAGTAGAATTTGGACTTGGAGTAAGGCTGTAAATTAGTACATAAACAATGAAAAAAGTATTTTATTTAATTAGTATTCTATTTATTACTTCTTGTAATACTGAAAATGCACCAGATTGTTTTAAAGCAGAAGGTACTATTCTCCAATCTGAAATATCCGTAACTCCATTTTCGAAGATTATCGTAAATAAAAAGATCCAATTATTTATAAAAGAAGGTGCTGAGTATAAGGTGGTATTAGAAACTGGAGAAAATATAATAAATGAAGTAACTATTAAAGTTACCGATAGTATTCTTTCTTTAACAAATAATATTGGGTGTAATTTTGTTCGGGATTATGGAATCACTAAGGTCTATGTAACAGCTCCTAATATTAAAGAAGTAAGGAATAATTCATCACTTACAGTTTCCAGTATAGGTATGTTAACCTATCCTAATTTAGTACTACTTTCTGAAGATCATGAAAATGAAGAATTTTATAACAATGGCGATTTTATTCTAGATTTAGATGTTGAAGACTTGACAATTACGGCCAATGGTTTTTCCAATTTTTTCTTGACCGGTTCTGCTACAAAAGCTCAAATAAGTTTGTATTCTGGTAACTCTAGAGTGGAAGCAGCAGATTTTTTAATCCAAGAATTGATAGTTTTTCATAGAAGTTCTAACAAAATGATTGTAAATCCTCAAGAGTCTATTATTGGAGAAATAAGAAGTTTAGGAGATATTATTTCTAAAAATGAACCTCCAGTAGTTAATGTTGCCGAATACTATACGGGTAGGCTTATTTTTAACTAGTAAGTCTTGTAAATAAATTTTCTAAGCTACTTTCCTTTAAGGTTTCTTTTATAGATTTATCGTGTATTAAATTTCCTTTATTTAATATAATAACACGATCACAAATAGCTTCCACTTCTTGCATGATATGTGTTGAAAGCAATACAGTTTTACCACTTTCTTTAGCAACTTTTTTTATAAGATCTCTAATTTCAATTAATTGATTAGGGTCTAATCCTGTTGTAGGTTCGTCTAAAATTAAAACCTCAGGATTGTGAAGTAAAGCATTGGCAAGTCCCACACGTTGTCTGTAACCTTTAGAAAGTTGTTCTATTTTTTTATGAGCTTCGGATGATAATCCTGTCTGTTCGATAACGCTTTCAACTTGTGGTTTATCAATTTTATAAACTTCTGCGTTAAAATTTAAATATTCTCGCACATACATATCTGTATATAGAGGGTTATGCTCTGGAAGGTAACCAACACATTTTTGAACTTGAATTTTCTCATCTAAAACGGAATGGTTATTCACCCAAGCGTTTCCTTCAAATGAAGAAATATACGTAGTTAAAATTTTCATCATCGTAGATTTTCCAGCCCCATTTGGACCTAAAAATCCAACGATTTCACCTTTTGGTATTGAAAATGAAACTTGGTTCAAGGCAATTTGATCGCCATATTTTTTAGTAATATTTTCTACTTTTATCGACATATTTAACTTTAAAACAAAACTACATAAATAAAAAGTAAAAAATTATAGGTTGTTTTCAATAATTAATTACTTTAGCAATTATAAAACGAACAATGAACAGTTTAATTACATTTAGCAATTATTGGTATTTCTTTTTTAAAGGAACGGACGAGATTGTTATGTAATTAAATTAAATATAAAATTATATAATAGTCTCGGAAATAATCCGAGACTTTTTTTTTACTTTAAATTTAAAAATATGAGTCTTAAAATTGCAATCCAAGGAATCGAAAGTTCATTTCATGATATGGCCGTCAAAAAAATGTTTCCTAATCAAGAAATTGAATTAGTAATGTGTAATAGTTTCGAAAAAGTAACCGAATCTATTAATGATTTTACTGCAGATTTTGGTGTTCTTGCGATAGAAAACACCATTGCAGGATCTATTTTGCCAAACTATAATTTAATAGATGCAAGTGATTTGGTGATTATGGACGAAGTTTTTTTAAATATACAAATGTATATCATGGCTTTAGAAACCGAAACGATTCATGATATTTTAGAAATTCATTCGCATCCGGTAGCACTGCTTCAATGTAAAAATTATTTACAGAGATTTCCTCCACACTTTAAAATCATTGAAGGTTCAGACACAGCTTCCGAAGCAAAAAAAATAAAAGAACAAAACTTAAAAGGAGTAGCTGCAATAGCTGGAAAGCAAGTTGCTGAAAAATTTGGATTGAAAATTTTAGATAGTAAAATTCAGAATAATAGCGATAATCAAACTCGTTTTGTTTTAATAGGGAAAGAAGTTAAAGCCTATACAAAAGATGCGAACAAAGCAACATTAAAATTTAAATTAGATCACCGAGTAGGTAGCCTTTCCAATGTATTACAGTTGTTTGGTACTTTTGAAATTAGTTTAACAAAAATACAATCTTTACCTATTGTTGGTGAACCTTGGCAATATGCATTTTTTGTAGATGTCGTTTTTAAAGATTATAAATTGTTTAAAGACGTGATTAAAGTCTTGGAAAAAGCAGTAAAAGAATTAAAAGTAGTGGGAGCATATAAACAGAATTTTGAAAATAAACCAAGTCAATTAATAAATAACCTTATCAATGAAAAATAACAAGAATCTAAGAACTTGGTTAAATACCATGGAGCTAAACCATCCATTAGTAATTGCTGGGCCTTGTAGTGCTGAATCTGAAGAACAAGTTTTAAATATAGCGCATCAATTAAAAAATACAGATACCACCATATTACGCGCAGGAATATGGAAACCCAGAACTAGACCAGGAAATTTTGAAGGTGTTGGTGAAATAGGATTAAAATGGTTAAAAAAGGCAAAAGAGGAAACAGGATTATTAACTGCTACCGAAGTTGCAAACCCTGCACATGTTGAACTAGCGTTAAAAAACGACGTCGATTTACTATGGATTGGAGCACGTACAACCGTTTCGCCGTTTATAGTTCAAGAAATTGCTGAAGCATTAAAAGGAACCGATAAAATTGTATTAGTTAAAAATCCTGTTAATCCAGATTTAGCTTTATGGTTAGGAGCTGTTGAACGACTATATACTTCTAACATTAATAAATTAGGAGTAATACATAGGGGTTTTTCTACCTACGAGAAAACACGATATAGAAATAACCCAGAATGGCAAATACCAATCGATTTACAAAATCTGTTTCCAGATTTACCATTAATATTAGACCCTTCACATATTGCTGGACGTAGAGATATTATTTTTGATTTATGCCAAACAGCATTAGACTTAAATTTTGATGGATTAATGGTTGAAACCCATCACGACCCAGATAAAGCTTGGAGTGATGCAAAACAACAGATTACTCCTAAAGTTTTAGATCAATTAACCATCGATTTAAAGATTAGAAAAGAAGAAGGGGATGCCGTAGAATACATTAATAAATTAGCAAATCTTAGAACACAAATAGATGTTGTTGATCATAAGTTAACCGAAATCTTAGGAAAACGAATGAAAATTGCTGATGAAATAGGTTCTTTAAAAAAGAAGAACAATGTGGCTATATTACAAAATAAAAGATGGAATGAAATTCTTGGTAAAATGATATTAGAAGGTGAAGAAGTCGATTTAAGTGAAGAGTTTGTTTTAAAAATATATAAAGCAATTCATCAAGAATCGATCAATCATCAAAAGCGACTTTATAAAGAATAATATTTAAAGTAAATAACAATGCTAATAACTTTAATTTTAAGACTTTTGTGTAAATGAAAGGAACTGTCTATAAATCTACGGGAAGTTGGTACACTGTAAAAACAGAACAAGGAGTTTTTTATGAGTGTAGGTTAAAAGGAAAGTTTCGTATAAAGGGAATTAAAACTACAAACCCTGTTTCTGTAGGTGATAACGTATGTTTTGAAATAGATAATTTAGGTGATGATGAGTTTGGAGTAATCCATAAAATTGAAAAACGCGATAATTACATTATTCGTAAATCAGTAAACCTTTCTAAACAAACTCAGATTATTGCAGCTAATATTGACCTTGCTTTTTTAATAGTTACTCTTAATAATCCACCAACTTCTACAGCTTTTATAGATCGGTTTTTGGTAACTTCTGAAGCTTATGGCATCAAAACTATCTTATTATTTAATAAAATTGATTCTTATAACGAAGAAGAATTAGTGGAAATTAAATATTTAGCTCATTTGTATAGAACTATAGGTTATGAATGCATAGGGATTTCTGCCATCACAGGAAAAAATTTAGATAAAGTAAAAGCACTTATGGAAAACAAAGTAAGTGTCTTTTCGGGTCATAGTGGTGTTGGTAAATCTACTTTAGTAAATGCAATAGAACCTTCATTAAACCTAAAAACTAAAGAAATTTCAGACCAACATTTACAAGGCCAACATACGACAACATTTGCAGAAATGTATGATTTATCTTTTGATGCTCAAATAATAGATACCCCTGGAATCAAAGGTTTTGGGATGGTAGAAATTGATAAAGAAGAATTATCAGGTTTTTATCCAGAGTTTTTTAAGTTAAAAGAACATTGTAAATTTCATAATTGCTTGCATATAGAAGAACCAAAATGTGCTGTTAAAGAAGCTTTAGAAAATGAAGAAATTGCTTGGTCTCGTTATAAAAGTTATCTTCAAATTTTAGAAGGTGATGAAGATCACTATCGCAAAGATGTTTATGATAAAGAATAAATATTAAATATGAGAGTAGTTGTCCAATTAGTAAAACAAGCTTCTGTCACCGTTGAAGAAAAGGTTATTTCAGCAATTAAAAAAGGATATCTAATATTACTAGGTATTGAAGCAGAAGATACTCAAGAAGACATAAATTGGTTAGCAGGAAAAATTACTCGACTCCGAATTTTTAGTGATGAAAATGGCGCTATGAATAATTCGATTATCGAAGCTAATGGAGATGTAATCGTAGTGAGTCAATTTACACTACAAGCAAAAACTAAAAAAGGAAATAGACCTTCCTTTATAAAAGCAGCTCGACCAGAAATAGCAATTCCGTTATATGAAAAATTTGTTGCCCAACTAGAAAGTGAATTGGGTAAAAAAGTACAAACAGGAAAATTTGGTGCCATGATGGATGTTGCATTGATAAACGATGGGCCTGTAACTATTTTAATCGATTCTAAAAACCGGGAATAAAAATTTGTTTTCTAATACCATAAGTTATGAATTTAAAAGAATCACAATTCGCAGTTGATAAATGGATAAAAGAACATGGGGTTCGCTATTTTAATGAGCTAACCAACATGGCTCAACTTACGGAAGAAGTTGGTGAAGTTGCTAGAATTATTGCACGTCGTTATGGTGAGCAAAGTGAAAAAGAAAGTGATAAAAATAAAGATCTTGGAGAAGAATTAGCAGATGTAGTCTTTGTAGTTTTGTGTTTAGCCAATCAAACCGGAATTGATTTACAAGAAGCTTTTGATAAAAAACTGGATTATAAAACCAATCGAGATCACGATAGGCATCATAATAATAAAAAATTAAAATAATATGTTTCAAAAAGTAATTTCAAAACCTGGATTTTGGAGATCAGTTTTTTCATTAGGGTTTGCATTTTCATTAATATTTGTTATTATAAAATGGGCAATTGAAGGCTTTAACATGGAATACTTCAATGCGATTATAAATCCATTTTCATTTGTACTTGGTTTATTAGCTGGAGGATTTATTTATGGATTTTTGGTAACTTTTGGAAAGTTTAGAGCTAAACTCAAGAAAGAAGAACAAAAGTTTTGATAGCACACCTTACTTGTAAAACTGTTAGCGATCATCCTATGATCACTGTCCCAGGATCTAAAAGTGAATCTAACCGACTTTTAATCCTAAAAGGGAGATTTCCAAACTTAGCAATTGATAACCTTTCTAACAGTGACGATACGATTAGTTTGCGAAAAGGGATAAACCAAATTAACGGAACCGTTGATATTCATCATGCGGGAACTGCCATGCGTTTTTTAACTGCATATTTTGCTTCAAAAAAAGGAGCGGATATTGTCATTACTGGTAGTAAAAGAATGCAAGAGCGCCCAATTAAAATTTTAGTAGATGCATTAAACGATTTAGGTGCAGATATTCACTATTTAAAAAATGAAGGGTTTCCTCCACTAAAAATAATTGGTAAAGATTTAAATGTTAGTTCAGTTACTTTAAATGCTAATATAAGTAGTCAGTATATTTCTGCATTAATGTTAATTGCTCCTTCATTAAAAAATGGATTGACCATTAATCTAGAAGGAGAAATTACCTCAGTCCCTTATATTAATATGACTTTAAACTTGATGCAAAAAGCAGGAGTTTTGGGAAGTTTTAATGCGAATAAAATTCAAATAAAACCAACTAATAGTATTGATAGTAGTGTGTTAAATGTAGAATCAGATTGGAGTTCTGCTTCTTATTATTATAGTATAATTGCGCTCTCAAGTAACTTGGAAGTTACTTTAAATAATTACACAAAAAATAGTATTCAAGGAGATTCAAAAATAATCTCCATTTTTGAAAAATTGGGAGTAGAAACCATATTTAATGAACATGATAATTCTATTCATTTAAGAAAAGTAAAAACTGAAATTACTGATCACCTATTATTAAATTTAAATGACACACCAGATATCGCACAAACCATAGCAGTGACTTGTTTTGGCTTAGGGATACATTGTAAGTTAGAAGGCTTAAAAACGCTTAAAATAAAGGAAACTGATAGGTTATTAGCTTTAAAAATAGAACTTGAAAAGCTTGGAGCTACGGTAACTATAACTGACCAATCATTAGAAGTTTTTCCTTCCATGAAGATAATTAAAAATATAACCATTGAAACCTACCAAGACCATCGTATGGCTATGGCTTTTGCTCCATTAGTATTTAAAGTGCCAATTAATATTCTTGAACCAAATGTGGTTACAAAATCCTATGCTACCTTTTGGGAAGACCTTGTAAAAACAGGTGTTTTAGTAGAATTAAAATAATAAACTGCTATTTACTTGACAACCCCTATGTTGAGATTGTATATTTGCAGCTTTTAATTATAAAACCATCTCGAACTATGGGAATGAAACTCTCAAGATTTAATTTTGAATTACCTGAAGAATTATTAGCCGAATATCCTGCGGCAAACAGGGATGAATCTCGTTTAATGGTATTGAACAGAAAAGAACAAACCATTGAGCATAAAATGTTTAAAGATCTTAAAGATTATTTTCGTGAAGACGATGTGCTTGTGTTAAATAATACAAAGGTATTTCCTGCAAGATTATATGGAAATAAAGAAAAAACGGGTGCTCGTATAGAAGTTTTTCTTTTAAGAGAATTAAATAAAGATACGCGTCTTTGGGATGTATTAGTAGATCCTGCTAGAAAAATTAGAATTGGAAATAAATTATACTTTGGTGAAGATGATTCATTAGTTGCTGAAGTTATAGATAATACAACTTCTAGAGGAAGAACATTACGTTTCTTATATGATGGTCCTTATGAAGATTTTAGAAAAAAACTAACTGAATTAGGAGAAACACCACTTCCTAAATATATTAAAAGAGAAGTAGAGCCAGAAGATAAAGAAAGGTATCAAACCATTTTCGCAAAAAATGAAGGAGCTGTTGCAGCACCAACTGCTGGATTACATTTCTCTAGACATTTATTAAAGCGTCTTGAAATTAAAGGAGT
>TARA_R110000787_G_scaffold96415_1_pt1 | contig 28303 bp, 22 predicted proteins | sample TARA_R110000787 | Tara Oceans TARA_R110000787 (sample SAMEA4397920) | marine metagenome | biome: Polar Biome; feature: [DCM] deep chlorophyll maximum layer (ENVO:01000326); material: water (ENVO:00002006), including particulate matter (ENVO:01000060) such as... | depth 35 m | reverse complement strand
TCTAAATGATTATCACGCTTAAACTTAGTGATAATAGCTTTTTTTAAATCTGCATACCCATCCACTGGTGTGTAAGAATGGTAATTTTCATTTATTGCATTAATGGCAGCATCTTTAACGAAGTCTGGAATATTAAAATCAGGTTCTCCAAGACTTAATCCTATTATGTCTTTTCCTTCTTCTCTTAATTCTCTGGCTTTCGCAGCCATTGCTAAAGTGGCAGAAGTAGCCATTGCATTGATTCGTTTAGAAAGTTTCGGGTTCATGATAATACTATGCTGCTAGTGTTGGCTCATCGCCTAATGATTTTAATTGTCTATAATGCTCTAAAATTGCTTTCCTTGTAGTTTTGTATTCGTTGTAGGGTAAATCAAACTCTAAGGCAGTTTCTTTAACAATTTTAGCTATTTTTCCATAGTGAATATGTGATATATGAGGAAAAACGTGATGTTCTACTTGATGGTTTAATCCTCCAGTGTACCAAGAAATAAATTTATTAGTTGGAGCGAAATTTGAAGTAGTATAAAACTGATGCATTGCCCAAGTATGTTTCATATTACCGTTTTCGTCTGGTAATGGCATTTTTGTTTTAGGTACCACATGTGCCAATTGAAAAACAACACTTAAAATAATACCTGCAGTATAATGCATTACAAAGAAGCCTATTAATACTTTCCACCAAGCAATGTCTAAAACTAAAATTGGTAAAGCAACCCAAACGGCATAATAGATAACTTTAGAAATAATAAGTTTTGTCCATTCTGTAGTAGGATTAGGGAACTTTCCATACGATAATTTACGTTTCAAGTAACTATTCATTTGTTTGAAATCGGTAGTAATTGCCCAATTGATAGTTAATAGTCCATAAAGGAAAAAAGAATAAAATTTTTGAAATTTATGAATGTTAATCCATTTTGAATGTTTTGAAAATCGAATAATTCTACCAGCATCAATATCTTCATCTTGCCCTTGAATGTTTGTAAACGTATGATGTAAAACATTATGTTGTACCTTCCAGTTGTAAACATTACCTGCTAAAATATAAATACTACTTCCCATTAATTTATTCACCCACTTTTTACTTGAAAATGCGTCGTGATTACTGTCGTGCATAACATTCATTCCTACACCAGCCATACCAAATCCAATAACTACAGTTAAAAGGAGCAGTGCCCATTGTGGCATATCTACCGTTAATATCAATATTAAAGGAACGAAAAACAACGAAAACATTACAATTGCTTTAGTGTATAATTTCCAATTACCAGTTTTAACGATATTGTTTTCTTTAAAATAGTGGTTTACTCTTTTGTTTAAAGTTTTAAAAAACTTTGTAGAATCTGACCTAGAGAAAGTTACTTGTTTATAGCTCAAAATAATTATTTTTTAATTAGAGATAAATTAAGACGCAAAATTACGTTTCTTAAATGGATAACGTATGATTCTTAATGTTATTTTTTAACAAAGATAAGTTACTTTTGCAGAATATTATTTATTATGAAATTGATACAAAAATACTTCCTGGATTTAACAGATCTACAAATAGACCAATTCGAACAATTAAAAGGTTTGTATAAAGATTGGAACTTAAAAATTAATGTAGTTTCTAGAAAGGATATCGATGAGCTATATTTACGGCATGTGTTGCATTCTTTGGGGATTGCAAAGGTAATTCAATTCAAATCTGGGTCAAAAATATTGGATGTTGGAACTGGTGGTGGTTTTCCTGGAATTCCTTTAGCAATTCTTTTTCCTGAAGTGCAATTTCATCTAGTGGATAGTATTGCAAAGAAAATTAAAGTTGTAGATGAAGTGGTTGAGGGATTAAAACTTCAGAATGTAAAGACTACAAATGGGAGAGCAGAAGCGATTAATGATCAATACGATTTTATAATTAGTAGAGCAGTTGCTCAAATGGAAACTTTTGTGCGATGGGTTAAATATTCTGTTGCAAAGAAAAGTAATCACGATTTAAAAAATGGTGTTCTTTATCTAAAGGGAGGAGATCTTGCTGAAGAATTATCATTGTTCCCAAAAGCTGTAATTTATCCTTTGGTAGGTTTTTTTGAAGAAGATTTTTATGAAACCAAAAGTGTTGTTCATTTGCCTTTGAAATTCAAAAAAGAAAAGAAATAATTTTTAATTTTATTATAAAAAAAAAGCTCCGAAGAATAAACTTCGGAGCTTTTAAGTTTTTAATAGTTACTTATCTATTAATGATAAATTTATCTGTTTTAACTTGACCGTTATTTGAAATTTTAATTAAATAAGTTCCAGTTGAAAAACTTGAAACGTTTAATTGCTTGTTTAGAGAGATGTTATTTTCAGATAAAATAACTCTTCCTAATAAATCATAAATTTCAATAGATGAATTTTCAGCATTTTCAATATTTAAAACTGAACTAGCAGGGTTTGGATAAATAATCACACCATTTAAAATGTTGTCGTTATTTGCAAGTACAAGTTCATTTACTATAAATGAAGCAGCAGCACCAGAACCATAATTCCCTGGAGAATTGTAAATAACTTCACTGTTGCTATCGTAAACTACCACAGATCCACTACCGTTTCCACCAGCATCTATTAGTCTAAATTCGTGACAACCTTCAGTTGGTACATTAATTTCTTCATTAATTGAATCATTATTGTCATAAGGTCCACCACTTGCAATTATTTGACCAGAAGGATCTTTAACAAACCAAGTTGTTTCACTTCCATTGTCATCTGTGTTTAGGATCATAGTAAATTGACTTGTAGCAGTAACGTCTGTTTCTCCAAAAGTACTTAAAGCCTCATTATTTGTATTGTCATCATCATCAGAAATTGAGACGCTAACAGTATTTGTGCTTTCTATTGTATATGGAATTCCTGGTAATTGAACAATTTCTTCTTCAAAAGCACCTAAACTTCCATTCCAAGTATAAGTTCCTGGAGTTCCACTATTAATTGAGTATTCAAAATCAACTGATGTTAAAAGGTTATTTCCATTATTTTGGATTACAACTCTAGGTCCAAAATCAAGTCCACATTGATCGTTTACTTCTTCCACTTCTACTACATTAGTATCATTGTCTAATGGTAAATTAGTAAATGTTGGGTAAGTTCCATTTCCACTTATTAAACCTTGTTGTGTTTCAGTTACGAAAACAACTATTTCTAAATCTTGTAGTACTACAGGTACATCATTATAATCGGCAGGGATTGTATATGTAAAAGTTTCGTCATACAATGACCCTTCGGTTGTGTTAGCAATTGTTTCACCCCATTGACCAGTTATCATATGTACAAGTCTATGCATGTGATTGTAATTGTTTCCTTGACCTCCACCTGTTTGTGGTCCTAAAGTATTGTTCTGTAATAATGCGATGTTGAATAAATTTGTACTCTCTGGACTATCTCCAGTATAATATGCTTCTACATGAACAATTAATTCATTCGCACTCATGTCAATAGTTGCTTCTACACCTACATTTACATAAGATGCCTCGTTTAAAGTAATGTTAGATGCTGCTGACCAGCTACCTCTACTCATTGCAGTTGTTCCTGAAGCTCCTTGTTCCATACCTGGGAAATTTGTACGATTTACAGTACCTGCAGGATATCCAACTAATCCAGATTGCCCACCGATAGCTGAACCAAATGGAGTTCTAAAATCTGGTTCACCATTACCAGGGTTAGCATAACCACCTGTATGGATATTAACTAAAAAGACTTCATCTGGGTTGTTGTCCTGGATTTCTTGCGCAATAGCGTGTCCATCTGGGCAAAAAGTACAGTGAATCCCTGTAAATTCTTCTAATACAGTTTTTTTGTTTTCTGGGGAAGTGCTTACTAGGGTTTGACCAACCATAGCTAGTGTGAAAAATGTAAACACAGCACTTGATAATAATTTTCTTTTCATAATTTGATTGCATTAATAGTTAATAATATTAAATACTTTAAATATTAAGTATTTAATGGGGTTTTAAATTATTTATTTATAATAAATTTATCAGTTATAATTATATTATTTTTTGAAATTTTTATTAAATAAGTTCCTGAACTTAATGTAGAAACGTTTAATCGTTCATTCAATGAAATGTTGTTTTTTGATAAAACAACCCTTCCTAATAAATCATATATTTTAATCATTGAATATTCTGCATTTTCAATATTTAAAATAGATTTTGTTGGGTTTGGGTAAATAATAACATGTTGTAATTTGTTGTCATTTGTACCTAAAGATTCTATTGTTCTAAAATGAACCTCTTCACCTTCATCATAATTTCCTGGAGAATTGTAAATAACTTCACTTTCAGAATCATATATAACTACAGATCCACCACCATCTCCTGCAGTGTCAAAAATTCTAAATCTGTAACAGTCTTGAATTAATTCAAACGTTTCTTGAATACTTTCATTATTTTCATATGGACCTCCACTAAATAAAACTTCTCCATTCGAATTCATTAAATCCCAAGTACATTGGCTACCTCCATTATCAGTATTTAATATCATATTAACTGTATTGGTGTATTCTGGAGAAATATTGAAATCATAAGCTAAATTATTATTTGAATTGTCATCATCATCCGAAATAGAAACTTCTATAGTGTTAATCTCCTCAGCTATATATGAAATAGCTGGAAGCTCTATTGATTCGTTTTGTAGTGACTCTAATAAACCACTCCAGTTGTAAACTTGTGATGACCCTCCGTTAACAGAATAAGTTATTTCAAGATTAGTTATGTCGTTTTCTCCAAAATTTTGAATATTTACTTTTGGTGTAATATCAAACCCACATTGTGGTAAAATATCTTCAACATATCTAGCTTTTGCATCATTTGCGTGAGCAAATCCTGAATAAGTTGGATATGCGCCACTACCACTAGGTAATTCTTGATGGTCTTCTGTGATAAAAGCTACAACTTCAAGATCTTCGATTTGAACCGGCACACTGTTATAGTCTTCCGGAATAGAATATGTAAAAGTTTCATCAATAAAAGTACCCGTAGTTGTTGGAGAAATAGAAACGCCCCATTGACCTGTTACTAAATGAACAAGTCTATGCATATGGTTATATTCATTTCCCATGTCTCCCCCGGTTTGGGGTCCTAATGTGTTATTTTGTAATAAAGCAATATTTAACAAGTTTGTGTTTTCTGGGCTGTTACCAGTATAATATGCTTCAACGTGAACAGTCATTATATTAGTTGAAACATCAATATCTGCCTCAACTCCTACGTTTACATAAGAAGCTTGTCCCATTGTTGTATTTGCAGCACCAGTCCATGCGTTTCTATCCATTGCTGTAGCTCCACCTGAAAAAACGTGTCGATTTACACTTCCTGATGGATAAAAAGCTACTCCTGCTTCATTTGCAATTGCTGTTCCAAATGGAGTTCTAAAATCTGGTTCACCCGAACCAGGGTTTGCGTACCCTCCAACATGTATGTTAACTAAGAATACATCTCCAGGATTATTGTCTTGTAATGTTTGTGCAATTTCATGTCCTGAAGGACACCAAACACAATGAATTCCAGTATATTCTTCTAATACTATTTTTTTGTTTTCTGGTGAAGTGCTTACTATGGTTTGACTGTATATAGTTAGTGTAAAAAGTGTAAAGAGTACACTTGAGAATAATTTTCTATTCATAATGCGTTTTTTTATAATAATTCCCAAAGATAAAATAAAATTTAGTTATTTTTGTCAAAATATTAAGAAAAAGATTATGAAGTCTTTAATTAATATAGCTAAAAATTGCTTAATAAAAAATATTAACCTAAATATTAAAATATGAAAAAGACTTTACTATTAATAGCTGTATTATTTGCAGCTTTTACAATGAATGCACAGTATGTGGTTGAAGACCATGATGGTAATGAAGTTACCGATGGAATGATTGTTGAATTTAGTGATTATGGAGTACCAGAAGGTTCATTGGAGTACTATGTTACTAATAATGGATCTGAAGACATGTTTATGAGAATCGAATTTGTTAGTGCTGTAAATGCTAATGGAGATGGATTTGAATTGTGTTTTGGACAATGTTATATTGATTTAACAGTTGGACAAACAGTGCCGCCAGCACCACAATTTGTAACTATATCAGCAGGAGGAACAACTCCTGATGGAAATCATTTTGCAGCTACTTTACCAAGTTCTGAAATACAAGATTATAATTTTAGATTTCATGAAACAGATGCTGAAGGAAACGATATTGGAAACAGTTTGAACTTCACATACCGTTATAATCCAACTTTAGGATTAGAAGATCTTAATGAATTAGGTGTTACTTTGGCTTCAACTGTTATATTAAATGATATGCAAGTTAATGCTGTAGAAGAATTAAATATGGTTATTTATAACTTACAAGGAAAATTAGTTAATAGCCAAAAAATTAATGTAGGTAATCAATTAGTTAATATGTCTAATTTAAGTTCTCAAATGTATATTGTTAAATTTAGCAATAACGAAGGAGCTTCAAAAACTGTTAAAGTTGTTAAAAAATAATTACTTATTTAATATTAAATATATTTTAAAACCTCCGAGGAATTAATTCCTCGGAGGTTTTTTTATATGTATAATTAGTTTGTTTCTTAGAAAGAAACTGTTAGGTTGGCAGTAACTCCTGTATTTTCAGGAACAAATCTACATACTCCTCCTACACAAATTAAACCTCCTCTTTGGCGGCCATAATTCATTCCAAATCTAGTTCTACCTTTAGAGTAACTTCCTCCTACACTATAGTAGTGAATGTCTGTGTCGCCATAATTCCAATTGTCAGCAACATAAAGTGCAAAATTCGAGTTAAAGTTATACTCTAAGACTCCTGCAACCCAGTTTTTTCTATCCTCATCAGACCATAAATGTTGTAAAACTATACGGGTAGATTTACTGCCTTCAAACTTATAAGTCCCTTCAATAACAGCAATAGATGCTTTTATGTCTTTTTCACCAAGAGCACCTCCATAAACAATCCCATAGTCAACAATAACATTTTGAAAAGTTGCTACTGTACTCCATTTTTTGCTTAGTTTCTTCTTTACTTCAATGCTGTAATCTCTAAATAACCTTGCTCCTTTACCTATAAATTTAGCTTCGTACCAACGGTTTTCAATATTGTATTCAGCATCTAATCCAGACCAGTAAGAGAAGTTTCCTGCTACTTTTGTTCCGTATTTTCCACCTAAAGTAGTTCCTTTTTTAAATTTGTAGTATAAATCTATTTGAGTGCCAACTTCACCAGCTCTTTGATCGTAACTTTCTATAATCAATCTCGGTTGAGCATTATATACATATATATTAGTAAGCATATAATCTTGTTGTTTAGTTAATGCAGGAGTATAACCAATTAGTTCTTGGTTATAAATATTCCCTTCAGCTAAACGATCTGCATAAAATGAAAAGTTTTCTAACCTTCTAAAAGTTGCATTAATACCCAAGCCTTTTCTTGCATAACCTAAGTCTACTTGCATAGCGGTACCATCATATAACTTGTTTGATGATACTTGACCTTCATTTGCAATTACATCTGGGTCTTTCATAATGGCTTCAATACCTCCATAAAAATTACCAGCTACAAAATTAAATCTACCACCATAAGCATTTACGGTACTTGGTATAGAGTCATTAGTTCCAGTGCTTTGGTAACGACCAACATAACTCGCGCCAAGACTCAGTTCTACTTTTTCTATTTTTAGAGCTTCACTAATATCTAAATTAGCATCAATACCTTGAGTTACTCCTTCAGAAACATCAAATCCATTTCTAGTTTTACCATAAACACCAGTAAAATTTAAATAATCTAATGGAGTGAAAACAACACGTACACCTTTCATGGCATTGTTAATTCCAAGTTGGCGATCTTCCCAACTACGTAGTATTAATCCGTTACCAAATTGTTCGTAAAAATAACCTGCGGTAACATCTAAGGTTTTGTGTTTGAAATTTAAGTAATAAGTTCCTATTCCATTATTTCCGTCATAAACAGGAGAATAGCCTAATAAGGCAGCTGGAAGATAGGTTTCGTATTGAACTCCTGCAGTAAACTTACCTAAATTATAGTCTAATCTAAAATAATTGTTTGATCTAAATTGATCTTCAGGAGCATCGAAATTTAGTCCTTCATCGTCTAAAAGCCATTGAGAATTTGATTCAAATCCTCCAAAAAAATAGCCTCCATCTTGTGCGAATGTGAATCCACTATATAAAATAGCAACACATAGTAGTATTTTTTTCATTAAAAAAAATTGATTGGTTAGGGATTGTTTGGTTTATTTTATAAAGAAAGCTCTTTAATTTTTTCGTAAAGCTCATCTTCAGATCCGGGGCTGTATCCAGAATGTCTTAATACAATTTTATTGTCTTTAATTACAATAGTAAGAGGTACAGTAGATGCGCCAAGAGCACGTTTTAAATCGTTGTTGGTGTCAAGTAATACTTGATAGTCCCATCCTTTACCGTTAATTAAAGTTTTTACTCTTTTTACAGTACGGCTATCATCTACAGATACAGCAATTAATTCTACGCCTGTTTCTTCTTGCCATTCGTCATATACATCGCTAATAGCGTCTAATTCCTTAATACAAGGTACGCACCAAGTTGCCCAAAGGGAAACAATTACAATATTATCTTTATTGGTAACTTCTTGAATATTTAAAGTTTTTCCATCTAGTGTTTTTACATCAATATTAGGAATATTGTCTTGAGCATAGGTGTTAAATACCAGAAGTAGGCTAAAAAGTAATACTAATTTTTTCATTTTATTTTTTTTGATTAAGTTGCTAAAATAATTTAAAATTTCAATAAATACTAAAGAAATAGCTACTTGCTTAAAGGTTTGTTATTTTTTTAGCAATAAATACATTCTTTTTGTAATTTCTATTACTTTTGCTTGAATTAGTGAAAATAAAAAAAGAACCTATGAAAAATGCTTATTATTTTATATTAATTATTGCTTTTGGAGCAATAGTGTCCTGCAGTAGATCTGAAGAAAATGTATCCTTATTGCCGCCAACAGCAGAAATTGTTGTTGATGAACTAGTAAGAGAAGCTTCTCTTAGAAATCAAGAAATCCCTTTTAAGATAATTAATGAAGCGGGAGATGATGTTTCTTTAGAAGCTACTTTTTATGTGGATGATGTTGCTATTGAAGGAAATGTTTTTTCTTCTGAAACTATTGGAGAATTTCAAGTTTATGGTGTTTATACAGATAATGGTGTAATCGTAACTACAAATACTGAAGATTTTAGAGTTATTATTCCAAAAAGAAAAGTAGTTCTTGAAGATTACACGGGTACTTGGTGTGGATTTTGCCCTAGAGCAACAGCAGCAATTGACGAGGTACACGATTTAACCGATGATATTACTATTGTAGCCATCCATGAAACTGGAGGTGGTGATCCAGATCTTTTGAATTTTCCTCAAATCGAAGATATTAAAGATGCATTTAACATTGGAGGTTTCCCAGAGGTAAGAATAAATAGAACAACTATCTGGTCTTACCCAGCGTTTGATCCAAGTGATGTAACGAGTATGGCTGGTTCTGATACAAATTTAGCTATTGCAATCAACTCTGAATTGTCTGAAGAAAATGAATTGGTTGTTGAAGTTGAGGTAGTATATGAAGAGGGTTCAATGGCAGGTGATAAGTTAGTGGTTTATCTTCTTGAAAGCGGTGTGATACAAGATCAAACTAATTATTTTAATAATGATGAAACAAGTCCTTATTATCAAGCTGGAAATCCAATCCCTGATTTTGAACATCAACACGGATTAAGAAACTCTCTTTCAAATTTAACAGGAAATGAAATTTTGGGTACAGCAGAGTTAATAACATATACAAGAACTTTTAGTTTAACGGTTCCAGACAATTACAATAACGAAAACTTAAGTATAGTTGCTATGGTTGTTAGTAGTGATGATACTGCGCGTAATTCACAATTTGCAGAAGTTGGCGAAAACAAATCATATGAATAAAATTTAAAATACCGGCCTATTAAAAACCACCTTAAAAAAGGTGGTTTTTTTTGTATAAAACTATTTCAGGGCGAGGTATTTAATTATACGAAAAAAAGCCTAAGTAATTTACTTAGGCTTTTTTTATCATTGAATTTTTAAGAATTATCCTAAAAACGGATATCTATAATCTGTTGGTGTAACAAAAGTTTCCTTAATCATTCTTGGAGAAACCCATCTTAAAAGATTTAATTTACTTCCAGCTTTATCATTTGTTCCACTTGCTCGTGCTCCTCCAAAAGGTTGTTGTCCTACAACAGCTCCTGTTGGCTTATCGTTAATATAAAAGTTTCCAGCAGCATTCTGTAAAATTTTCACAGCTTGTTCTAGTGCATATCTATCTTCACTCATCACAGCTCCAGTTAAAGCATATTCACTTGTTTCGTCAACTAAATGTAATGTTTCTTCCCAAGCATCATCTTCATAAACATAGACAGTTGTTACAGGTCCAAAAAGTTCTGTAGACATAGTAGTGTATTTTGGATCTGTAGTTAAAATCACAGTTGGTTCAATAAAGTAACCTTTACTTTTATCATAATTACCTCCTGCAATTATTTCAGCATCGTTATCAGATTTAGCTTGATCAATAAAACTTGCTAATTTGTCAAACGAACCTTCATGGATTACAGCAGTGATATAATTACTCATGTCTTCTGGAGATCCCATTTTAAATGAATTAATGTCTTCAATTATATAGTTTTTTACTTCATTCCAAATACTTTTTGGAACATAAGATCTACTTGCGGCACTACATTTTTGTCCTTGGAACTCAAAAGATCCTCTTACAATAGCAGTAGCTACTTGTTTTGGGTTAGATGTTTTATGAGCAACTATAAAATCTTTACCACCAGTTTCTCCAACTATACGTGGATATGTTTTGTAATTATGGATGTTTGTTCCAATTTTTTGCCAGATATTTTTAAATACATGAGTAGATCCAGTAAAATGAATACCACTAAAACTTGGACTTGCTAAAACAGTATCAGTAATCATAACAGGATCTCCCATTACCATTTGAATAACACCAGCTGGAACGCCAGCTTCTTTAAATATGTCTAATACAATTTTTGCTGAAAACACTTGACTATCGCTAGGTTTCCAGATAACTACATTCCCCATTAAAGCGGCACTAGCTGGAAGGTTTCCTGCAATTGCAGTAAAGTTAAATGGAGTAACCGCATAAATAAATCCTTCTAATGGACGGTATTCTAAACGATTCCAAGCACCTGAAGTTGATTCTGGTTGCTCTGCGTAAATTTCAGTCATAAACTGAACATTATATCGTAAGAAATCTATCAACTCACAAGAAGCATCTATTTCAGCTTGATGTATAGTTTTAGATTGAGCCATCATTGTGGCAGCATTTATTCTTGCTCTATATGGTCCTGCAATTAATTCTGCAGCACGAAGAAAAATTGCAGCTCTTTGTTCCCAAGGAGTATTGGCCCATTTTTCACGAGCTTCTAAAGCTCCAGCAATTGCAGTATCAATATGTTTTTTTTCAGCTCTATGGTAAGTTCCTACTATATGTTGGTGATCATGAGGTGGAGACATCGTATCAGTGTCGCCTGTTTTTACATCTTCACCATTAATATACATAGCAACATCAATTGTACTATTATACATTTTTTTATAAGCATCTAGTACTTCTGAGCGCTCTGGTGAACCTGGAGCAAATTCTTTAATAGGTTCGTTTACAGCAATCGGTACTTCAAAAAATCCTTTTCCCATGATATGTTTTTTTATTATAAATTTCGTTTTGCAAAGGTACAAATTTCAAAAATGAAACGGAATAGACCAAAAGGAATCTTTTTTGTATTTTTCGCTTTATTTAAAGATGTCAAATATTAATGTGTACAGTTAGTTTTATACCTAAAGTCAATGGAGATTTTATCTTAACTTCAAATAGAGATGAATCTCCTAATCGCAGTACAATTCCGCCAGGAATTTATGAGTTAAATGACACTAGGTTATTGTTTCCAAAAGATGAAATAGCAGGTGGGACTTGGATTGGAGCAAGTGATAAAAAACGATTGATATGTTTGTTGAATGGTGGTTTTGAAGCTCACATTCCAAAAGATGCCTATCGATTAAGTAGAGGAATTATTGTTAAAAATTTATTAACAGTTAAGGATGCTGTAGTGGAAATAGATTTAATTAACTTAAACGATATTGAGCCATTCACAATTATATTAGTTGAATATTTAAAAGAATTAAAACTCTATGAATTAGTTTGGGATGGTAAAAATAAATACTTTTCAGAAAAAGAATTGAATCCTATTATTTGGTCTTCATCGTTATTATATTCAAAAGAAATAAAATTCAAAAGAGAAAAATGGTTTTCAGAATTTATGAAAAATGATAATAATCCCAATAAAAATGATGTTTTAAGTTTTCATAAAAATGCTGGAGAAAGCGATGAAAAATCAAATATTGTAATGAATAGGGGTTTTGTATGTACTAAGAGTATTACTCTTTTTCAAAAAAAGAATTATAATGAGATGATGAGGTATGAGGATTTGCAAACAGGTATGATAAATAAAATGACTTTATGATTGGTGCTGGGAAAATTATTGTTTTGGCTTATCCAGATACTTTTGTTAAAATGAGTAATGAATGGCAATGTAAAGTAATGCCGTTTTTAGGCTTAGGTACTTGGAAACAAATAAAAGCGGGTCATGCTGCAATGATACTCATTGAAAATAAAACAGGAAAAGCTAATTATTATGATTTTGGCAGGTATGTAACTCCAGAAGGACTAGGCAGAGTTAGAAGTAAAGAAACAGATCATGAGTTGGTTTTACCTATAAAAGCCAAACTAATTGGGAATGGTCCATTAGAAAATTTAAATGACTTTTTATTATGGTTAGATGCCAATCCTGACAAAACACATGGAGAAGGAAGGTTAGTGGCTTCAGTTTGCGAAGAGGTTAATTTTAAAAAGGCACAAAATTATATTTTAAATTTGCAAGAAAGAGGAAGTATTTCATATGGTGCTTTTGTTAAAGACGGGAGTAATTGCGCTCGTTTTGTTACAGAAACTATTTTGGCTTCAACTGAGAACAAGAAAACAATTCAAGGACTAAGCCATAATAAACGATTTACTCCAAGTGCAATTGGGAATGTTGAAAAAGCTGCTAATAGTTTGATTCATGAAGTGTTTAGCGGAAACGTAAAAGAATATTCAAGTACTGCTTTTAAAGAAAATCTTATCAATTATTTTCATAGACAGCAAAAAGAAAATCAATTTAAAAAAATTACATCTGAGCTGCCAATAGATGCACAAAAATTAACAGGGATAGGTAGTTCGGCTTGGTTCTCTATTGAGTTTATCTCAGATTCTGAAAACCTATATCAAATAAAAAGGTATAATGATTATCATGAAATAGATTATGTAGGTTGGTTTAAAACAGATGATCATTTTGATATTCAAAAAGAATTTAAATTTACTTATGATTCAAATTGTGAGTATTGTCATTTAATTCAAAACAATAATAGAATTAGATTTTCAAGAATTAAGACCTGTCCAAAATTTGTGCAATTACAAAAAGCTTATTCTGCTTAATACATAGCAGCTGAAACAGAAAAGAATAATAGTGCTGAAATAGTTGAACCTACAAAAAATACAAAATTTAAAACAATAAACTTTAAAATAGTTAATAACCTGCTTTGATTGTAAAAGTTACGTAACGCTTTGTAAAAATAAAATGGTCCAATAAACGCAAAAAGTATACCCAAAAGAACTCCATTATTTCCTAACAATAAATCTGGAATGTATAGAATTAAAGAAGCTAAGAATACAAAACTAAAAATATGGAATATGAAAACTAGATGTTCCATATAGTTGTATTTTTTTCTTGAATATAGCATCCAAAAAATCAACGCAAAAACAGGTGCGAAAAAGAATAAGAAAAATGGAATTTTAGCCATTAAATAATTAGCAAAACCCCAAGGGTTTTCAATTACTCTATCTATTGCATCGTTTTTATTATAAATCCAATTGTTTGTTTTAGTATTTGGATGCTTAAGACTGTCTAATGCTATTTTAGAATTTTTAATTTTCGTGTTTTTGTAAAACTTTCTATATAAAAGAAAGCGTTCTACATATCTATTATCCCAGCTAATAGTATCTAAATCAGCTTCAGTCATATAATCTTTGGTAATCTCAAACTTTTCTTTTTCTACTTTAGTATTATTTTTATCGATTATAGAGTCTAACTTTGTCTTAGTGGAATCTAAAACTAAAGCATCTTTTTTGTTTGTCGGTATTTGATTAATAATAGAATCTAGTTTTGTAGAAGTGTTAATGTTCTCACCATTAAAATTAATGCTCGAAGTGTCGCTGTCAAATCCTATGTTTGTTGACAATCCTTGAATTAAAAAATAAATAATGGAGACACTTAGGAAAAACCGAAATGGATTGGCGTATTTTAATCGTTGTCCAGCAACATAGTTTTTGGTGATAGTTCCTGGTTTAAATAATAAATCCTTTAAAGTATATCGCAAACGAGAATCATAAGTAAATATGGTACTAAAAAACTCATCGAAAAAATCCTTTAATGAAAGTTGTTTGGTGCTATTGATTTGTGAACAATTAGAACAAAATTTATCTGTTAACTCTAAAGGATGTCCACAGTTAAGGCATTTAGCTCCTTTATATATCGCAGCTTTTCTGCCTTTATCTTTAATAAGATTTTTTGAACCCATTTAGTAAATATACTATTTTTGGTATTCTTATTAAAATGAGTTGAATAAAGATTTTTAAACCGTCTTGTTGAAAAGCAAAGACTTTCGTTTAAAATCGAGTTGTATTTTTAAAAAATCTCCTTTTTTTATTCTTTCAATTTCATCTTCAGTAATATCAAAACTAATCTGAGTTATGTATTTAAAAGAATTTCCAGCCAAATCAGATTTTATTTCTTGAGTATCTGATTTTAAAGTATAATCATCATTCTCGCTTGTAAATTTAAGTGTTGCTCCTTTTAGTGTTTTAATAGATGCTTTGCTTAATATAAATGCTTCTAAAAATAAATAACCAGATAATTCCTGTATTCCAACATTTAGTTGACCATCTATAGAAGCGCCAATTTTTTCTCCTACTGATTCTTCTGAAGCATTCTCTTCGGTAGATTCGCCGTCTAAATGGTTTTTTGTTTTATTATTTCCTAAGGAAGCAAGTGCATTGCCAATGTTTTTTAAAAAACTCATATTTTTAATTATCTATTAAAATAAATCTTTATTGTTTTTTACAAAGTCTTCAATGGTTTTAAATAAGTCTAAAATATCATTTTTAGTGTTGGAAGGGTTAACTGTAACTAATCGAATAAATGTAATTCCTTTTATGGTTCCAAAACCAATTACCAATTCCGAATATTCATATAATAAGGTGCAAATTTTATCGGCAGGTATATCTTTGTAGTTAAAACAAATAGAAATAGAATCGTCATAACTATACAAAGTGTAATCTGAATGATTTTTTACGTAATCTCTAGCGACATCTGCAAGCATAAATTGATTGTCAACGATAGTTTCCAAACCTTTAGTTCCAACAGATTTCCATAGTGTCCAAAATTTTAAAGCATTATTTCTTCTTCCACATTGTAATGAGGTTTTGCCTAAATTAAAATCATCGCCATCGGTTTGATATAAATAATCAGCTTCTACGGAAAGTGAATCGTATAAATACTTTTTATCTTGAGTTACCAAAATAGAACAAGTTAAAGGTGTACCTATCATTTTGTGAGCATTAAAGACAAATGAATCTGCAAGTTCTAATCCCTTTACTAAATGCTTGTATTTTTTACTAAAAATTACACTACCACAATAAGCTCCATCTACATGTAGCCAAATATTATACTTTTTAGCAATTAAGGAAATTTCTTCAATTGGATCAAAAGCGCCATATACAGTAGTACCTGCGGTTGCATTTATGAAAAATGGTTTTCTGTTATTTTTTATATCCTCTTGAATAGCTTTTTCTAATTCTTCAGGAATAATTTCACCTTTTACATTCGTTTTAATCTTTCGTACTTGCTCAGTTCCAATTCCAATTATTGCGGCATTTTTTTTAATAGAATAGTGACATGCTTCAGAAGTATATGCAGATATTGGTTCTTGATAACTTTTATATCTAACCTCTGGACTTATTTTATCTCTAGCCATTAACATTGCAATCATGTTACTAACCGAACCTCCAGAAGTAATTGTACCACCACTTTGTTCAGGGTAATTTATAATGTCACAAACACGGTTGATGATTTCAATTTCAATACCAACTTGTGGACCCGCTACCTTATAAGTATACATACTGTTATTTAGGATAACAGCTAATAGATCGCCAAGTGTTGCTTTCGGGTTTCTGCCTCCAAAAAGTTGATTAAAAAACTTATTGGTTGCCGTTCTAGGCGTATTAAGTACAATTTTAGTCAATACTTTTTCGAATTCCTCTTCCGAAATAGCTTCTTCCTCTAAGGAAATGTTTATTTTATCCCATAGCGAATCCGCTTGTAAGGGTTTAATGACGGGTTCGTCTATTTCTTTATGAAGTAATTGTGTTGCTAATTTTTGAAATAATTCTAGCTCTCTATTCACGGGTTGTTTTTTAAAAATAAAATATTTATTAAGAAGTGTGTAAAGATAAAGGTTTGTTATCGTTATCTTACAAAAAAATAGTTCAATAGTTCAATAGTTCAAGTAAAATTTATGTCAATAAATAAAATTTCAGAATTAGTTAAGGAAATATCAACCTCTAAGAAAGAAGATATTGAAGATCTAATTAATGATTTAGAGATACCAACTAGTGAATTTGAAAAAATTGGTACTTGGAATGAAGATCATTATACCAGAACTTGTATCGCAAGAACTGAAGATTATGAACTTCTTTTATTATGTTGGCAGGCTGGACAAGAAACTCCAATACATTGTCATAACGATCAGGATTGTTGGGTTCTTTTAATTGAAGGAGCTATTACCGAAAATCAATATAAGAATAATGAATTTGAAACTCCTGTTTTAACGGTGAGTGAATTGATGGTAGAAGAGGGGACCTATTATATTAATGATGATATTGGATTACATAGTTTGCATAATTCAAAAAATAAAAGAGCAATGAGTTTACACATTTATGTAAATCCAATTGAGGAATGTAGCTACTATAGCAAAAAACTAAAGGAGTATAAGACGAAAAGTCTAAGTTATGATACTTCTGCTATTTTTTAATTTATTGATTGTTTATACTCATTGAATTTGCTTTACCCATACCGATAATTCGATCATAACGCGCACCTAGATCTCTAAAGTATACTAAGACTGTATATTCATTTTCAGTTTGCCAGTAATTTCCAGATACCGCACCTTCATCTATTGTTCCATCTCTATTTACTACTACAAATTTATAGTTGTAGAACCCTTGTTTAAATAATCGATTGTTTATATAGGTATCTGAAAAACTATCATATTCCATATACGTTGATCCATCTATAGTCCAATTATTGAAATTACCGTATACGTGAATTTCTTTATCTTCTATTTCCTCAAAATATTGTAATGCAAAATGTACACGAGCATAATCTGCTTCAATTGCCATATCAGTATTAGCATTTAATGTTCTTACTTGGTAATTACCATTAATATCTGGGTTATAGGTGTATGGTCTATTAAATCTAGCTCCGTTTGTGTATAAAAAGTTATTATAAATATCAGTTAAGTCAATACGTCTTATGCTGGAAGTACCTGCCCTAATGTCTTTGTTGTCAAAATTTAAAAACTCATTTCCTCCATCAAAAGCCCCTTCTTTATCGTACCTATAAATTAGTTGAGAACCTATAGTGTATTGAGGTTTTAAATTAGAGATTGGGTTGTTTAGGTTACTGTTCTGTAATATTAAAGTTTTAATTGTTTCGTCTGGATTGGTTATTTGTAAATTTGGAGAATCAATTACAAATTGAACCACTTGTTTAGTTTCAATACTTTTTAAATCTCTTGCTCTTTTAACATAAGTAGGTACAGAAACTATGTTTTCAACGATCATAAATCGTCTAGAAAAAACAATTTCTCCATTGTCATCAAAAATCGAAATCATATAATTCCCACTTCTTGTAAGTTTTCTAGTGTCTCTATTAGGAATTTTTAAGGTATAATGCGAATAACTTTGTAATGTATTGTATGAGTTTGAATAATTATAAAGTCGAACATCATCAAACCCATTCATATATTCACCTTTTGTTAAATCACTTAATGTCCAATCAAAATCGTGATGCGTTATTTTGTAATAATAATCAGCTTCATTTCCATTTAAAGCGTCAAATGAAAGGAAAAGCGGTTCGCCTAACCTTATAATTGGTAGCTGACTTTGTTTGGTGTCACCTGCAAACTGTATGGATTTAATAAAATCTGGCTCTATGAATTCAGTATATTGAGCAATTAAAGAACTTGAAAAACAAGCGATTAAAAGTGCAGTGGTAACTTTTTTTAACATTTTGATGGGTTTAAGAGGTTAAATATAAGCAATTATTATACCTAAAATAAGCGGTTTTTATATGCTTTTCACTTAAAAAAGAAAATTGCAATAAATAGTGTGTGTAGCAACATAATTTATTTAAATTTGCATACCCAAAAATGGGATTTTTTAAATAGAATTTAAACAAGTATTCTATGTCTAAAGACATTAAAATTAAAAAAGGTCTTAACATCCGCTTAAAAGGTGAGGCAAGCGAAACTCTTTCAAATGCGCCTCGATCTAGAACTTACGTTATTAGACCTTCAGAGTTTCATCTTATTACACCAAAATTGAATGTAAAAGAAGGAGCAAAGGTACAAGCAGGAGATGTTATATTTTACTCTAAAACTAATGAAGCAATTAAGTTTGTTTCTCCAGTTAGTGGTACACTCGCAACAATTGAAAGAGGAGCGAAACGTGTAATTAAAGAGTTGATCATTGAAGCAGACCAACAAGATACCTATAGAGATAATGGTGTTGTAAATGTTAGCTCAATGAATTCAGATGAAATTAAAAACCATTTATTAGCAACCGGTTGTTGGGCTTTTGTAAAACAAAGACCTTACGATGTAATTGCTAATCCAGATGTAAAGCCAAAAGCTATTTTTATTTCAGCATTAACTACTGCGCCAATAGCGGCAAATTATGACTTCACCTTAACTGGTAAAGAAAAGGAATTGCAAGTTGCTGTTACCGCTTTTAGTAAATTAACAGATGGTAACGTAAACGTTAGTGTTGGTAAAAATTCGAAAAATGTTTTTGAAGGATTAAATGATATTGCAGTACATACTATGTCTGGAGTTCATCCTGCAGGAAATGTTGGAACTTTAATCAACAAAGTGGATCCTATTAATAAAGGAGAAGTTGTTTGGACCATCACTCCGCAAGATCTAGTAATCATTGGAGAGTTACTTTTAACTGGTAAGTTTAATGCAGAACGCGTTATTGCATTATCTGGTTCTTCAGTAAAAAATCCTAAATACTATACTACTAAAATTGGAGCTGAGGTTTCTACTTTTATATACGATTCAGGATTAAATGAAGAAAATGTAAGAGTAATTAATGGTCATGTATTGACTGGAAACAAAATTTCTCCTAAAGGTCATTTAGGATATTATTCCAATACAGTAACCGTAATCCCAGAAGGTGATGATTATGAGCTTTTTGGATGGGCTAAACCTGTTTTTGACAAGAAATCTATAACAAGATCGTTAACTTTTAGTTGGTTAAATCCTAATAAAGAATATACACTGGATACCAATACTAATGGTGAGCATAGAGCTTTTGTGTTAACTGGAAATTACGAACAAGTTTTTCCTTTAGATATTTTACCAATGCATATTTTAAAAGCTTGTATGGTAAAAGATCTTGATAATATGGAACAATTAGGAATGTATGAAGTAGCTCCAGAAGACTTTGCATTAACAGAATTTGTATGTGTTTCAAAACAACCGCATCAAAAGATAATTAGGGACGGTTTAGATTTAATGTATAAAGAAATAGGATAATGGGTTTAAAAAGTAACTTACATAATTTAAAAGAAAAGTATAAAGGGAAGAAAATGGCTCCTGCGTTTAACGCATTGCATACTTTTTTATACTTACCAAATGAGACTACTAATAATGGAACTCATATAAAAGTTGCCGATGATTTAAAGCGCACAATGAATACCGTAATCATGGCACTGTTGCCTTGTTTAATTTACGGAATGTTTAATGCAGGTTATCAGCATTATTTGGCATTAGGTGAAATTGAAACTGCAAAAGGTTTTTTAGGTGCTACATTTTGGACTTGGGATAATTTAGTAGTGGGAATTTGGCAAGTACTTCCTTTAGTCATTGTTTCTTATGGAGTAGGATTAGCGGTAGAATTTTTATTTGCTGTTATAAAAGGGCATGAAGTTGAAGAAGGTTACTTAGTTACCGGAATGCTTGTTCCGTTAATTGTACCTATTGATATCCCATTATGGATGTTGTCAGTAGCAGTTATCTTTGGTGTAGTAATCGGTAAAGAAGTATTTGGTGGTACAGGAATGAATATCTTGAACCCAGCTTTAACCATTAGAGCTTTTTTGTTTTTTGCTTACCCTACATGGATGTCCGGTGATAAAGTATGGGTTCATGGAGCTGTAGAGAGAGATCAAATGATTGCAGCGGGTGAGAATCTTGATGCTATTTCAGGAGAGACAATTTTAGGAGCTTATGCACAAAATAATACTGTGATTTATGATTACTGGGATATGTTTTGGGGATTAATTCCAGGGTCCGTTGGTGAAACTTCAAAGTTTTTAATCATCATTGGTGGCTTATTTTTAATCTTTACTAAAATAGGGAGTTGGAGAATTATTGTTTCAACACTAATTGGAGCATTAACAATGGGATTAATTTTTAATGGTGTAATCGATGCAGGTTGGATTGGAGAGTCAAATAAATTTTATGGACTGATGAATGTACCATTTTGGCAGCACTTAATTATTGGTAGTATTCTATTTGGTGCTGTATATATGGCAACAGATCCAGTTACGGCTTCTCAAACTAATAAAGGAAAATGGATTTATGGATTCTTAATAGGATTTATTTCTATTATGATTAGAGTGTTTAATCCAGCATATCCAGAAGGTGTATTCTTAGCGATATTACTAATGAATGTATTTGCGCCAACAATTGACCATTATGTCGTTCAAGGAAATGTAAAAAGAAGAATGAAGCGTTTAAAAGTTAAAACTAATTAATTATGGCTATTAACACAGATAAAAATAGTTACACGATCATCTTCGCTATAATAATGGTAGTTGTTGTAGGGTCAATATTAGCTTTTGCTGCGGAAGGTTTAAAAGGTAATATTAATGAGAATAAGCGTGTTGAGAAACAACAAAATATTTTATATGCATTGGGAATTAATGAAAACGATGAATCCAGTGTAACGTTTATTTCAAAAAGTAATGTTGCTGAATCATTTTCAAAAAATGTTACAAAACAAATTGTTATACAAGGAGCCGATGTAACTGAAGACAATGAAGCGTATTTAATTGATGTGAAAAAGGAGAAAGCGTCAGCAAAAGATCCTTCATATAATAGAAGATTACCTTTATTTATAAGTGAATCTGAATCTGGTACTTATTATGTAGCACCTATTAGAGGAAAAGGTTTATGGGATGCAATATGGGCTTATGTGGCTTTAGATGAAAATATGGTGATAAAAGGTGTGTTTTTTGATCATAAAGGAGAAACACCAGGTTTAGGAGCAAATATCAATAAACGTTTTTTTATGGATGACTTTACCGGTGAACATTTAAATAATTCATCTGGAAGTTTTACTGGTGTTGTTGTTTCAAAGGGGAATGGAGATCCAAAAAACGAAAATAAATTAGATAATAAGGTAGATGCAATTGCAGGATCTACTATAACAGGGAATGGTGTAACAGCTATGATTAAAGACGAGTTAAAGCTTTATATTCCTTATTTCAAAACTTTAAAAAATAATTAATTTATGGGACTTTTATCAAAAAAAGACGCGAAATTAATAATGGATCCTTTATTGGATGATAACCCAATTACGATTCAAGTATTAGGTATTTGTTCTGCTTTAGCTATTACAGCTGAACTAGAAGCATCCATTGTAATGGCAATTTCTGTAATGTTTGTTTTAGGAGTTGGAAACGTTGTCATCTCTTTAATGAGAAACGTAATTCCTTCTAAAATTAGAATTATCGTTCAATTAGTAGTAGTTGCTACTTTAGTAATTATAGTAGATTTAGTACTTAAAGCCTTTGCTTATGAATTGAGTAAAACGCTTTCAGTATTTGTTGGTTTAATTATTACCAATTGTATTATAATGGGACGTTTTGAAGCTTTTGCATTAGCAAATAAACCTTGGAGATCCTTTCTAGATGGAATTGGAAACTCTTTTGGTTATGGTTTAATCCTTATTATAGTAGGATTCTTTAGAGAATTATTGGGTTCAGGAACCTTACTAGGCTATCAAGTATTAGGAGATCCAATTGAGCTAACTGGTGTTTATGCATTTGGTTATGAAAATAACGGGTTTATGTTATTATCACCAATGGCTTTAATTATTGTAGGTTTGATTATTTGGGTACAACGTTCAAAGAATAAAGCCTTAATAGAAGACGAATAGATTATTTTTCGATAGAAATTAAATATTGAATTTAGAATATTAAAAAGAATGGAACATTTAGAATTATTTTTTAAATCGATTTTTATAGACAATATGGTATTTGCCACCTTCCTTGGAATGTGTTCATACCTTGCTGTTTCTAAAAAAGTAACGACCGCAGTAGGCTTAGGTGCAGCTGTAATTTTTGTATTAGCTGTTACCGTACCTTTAAACTGGTTATTAGATCATTATATTTTACAACCTGATGCTTTGGTTTGGTTAGATGGAAATTCAGCAACACCTAAATTAAGTGCCTATTATGGTTACGATTTAAGTTTCCTTTCTTTTATACTATTTATTGCGACCATAGCAACAATGGTTCAGTTGGTAGAAATTGTAGTAGAGAAATTTTCACCTTCATTATATAATTCACTGGGTATATTTTTACCACTAATTGCAGTAAACTGTGCAATTTTAGGTGGATCTTTATTTATGCAATCTCGTGAGATTGAAACATTAGGATTGGCCTTAAATTATGGTATTAGTTCAGGAATTGGATGGTTTTTAGCAATTGTTGCTATTGCAGCAATTCGTGAAAAAATTAGATATTCTAATGTACCGGGTCCATTAAGAGGATTAGGGATCACTTTTATTATAACTGGACTTATGGCGATAGGCTTTATGAGTTTTGGAGGTATGTTAACAACGAGTGGTGAAAGTGAAGAATCAGCTACTGAAACTGCTGTTTCAAAAACTGAAGTTATAAATCAAGAAAAAGTTGAGTCAACTCAAATTGTTGAAGTTTCAACTATAAAGGAGCAATAATATGATCTTAGCAGCAAGTACAATAGGGGTAATCATAGCAACGGTCGTTGCCTTTTTGGTATTGATATTATTATTAGTATCATTATTATTGTTTACAAAAGAAAAATTGGCCCCATCGGGTCCAGTTTCAATTACTATTAATGGAGAAAAGGAAATTGAAGTTTCTTCAGGTGATAGTTTGTTAACTACCTTAGGGAATCAAAAAATATTTTTACCGTCTGCATGTGGAGGTGGTGGAACTTGTGTTCAATGTGAATGTCACGTATTAGAAGGTGGAGGAGAGGCACTGCCAACCGAAACACCACATTTTACAAGAAAAGAATTAAAAGATGGAATTCGTTTAGCTTGTCAAGTAAAAGTAAAGCAAAACATGAACATTACGATTCCTGAAGAAGTTTTTGGAATTAAAAAATGGGAAGCAACCGTAGTAAGAAATTACAACGTAGCTTCTTTTATTAAGGAATTTGTAGTTGAAATCCCTCAGGATATGGGCTATAAAGCTGGAGGTTATATTCAAATTGAAATTCCACCTTGCGAAGTAAAGTTTTCAGACTTTGATATCACTGCGCATCCAGAGGAACATGAAGCTCCAGATAAGTTTCAAGCAGAATGGGAAAAGTTTAAGCTTTGGCCATTGGTAATGAAAAATAATGAGACCGTAGAAAGAGCGTATTCTATGGCATCTTTTCCAGCAGAAGGACGTGAGATAATGTTAAATGTACGTATTGCAACTCCACCCTTCGATCGCGCGAAAGGAGGATGGATGGATGTAAATCCAGGAATTGCTTCTTCCTATATTTTCAATCAGAAAAAAGGAGATAAAGTAACAATCTCTGGTCCTTATGGTGAGTTTTTTATCAATGAATCTGATTCTGAAATGTTATATGTTGGTGGAGGTGCTGGTATGGCGCCAATGCGTTCACATTTATATCAATTGTTCCGAACTTTAAAAACAGATCGAAAAGTAACTTATTGGTATGGAGGGCGATCTAAAGCAGAATTATTTTATATAGAACATTTTAGAGCTTTAGAAAAAGATTTTCCTAATTTTAAATTCTATATTGCTTTATCAGACCCTGCAGATGCAGATAATTGGAAAACAAAAACTGATATTAATGATGAACAAGCAGACGGATTTGTAGGCTTTATACATCAAGTAGTTATAGATGAGTATTTAACTAAACATGAAACACCAGAAGATATCGAATTGTATTTTTGTGGACCACCATTAATGAACAATGCAGTCCAGAAAATGGGAGAAGATTTTGGAATCCCAGATGAGAGTATCCGATTTGATGATTTTGGAGGATAATTAACACATTTATTATACTATATTTATAGAACCACTTCATTTTGAAGTGGTTTTTTTATGAGTACTACCTTAGTTTTTAGTAATCTATATCTATAAAAAGTTGTATTTATCTGTTAAAGTGTTATTTTAGCGTATTGATTTTGATAATTTAACCTACTATGAAAAGAATTTTATTTTCCGTTTTTTGTTTTTTTATAATTATAAATGTTCAAGCACAAAATAAGTATGCTAAACAAATAAATACGATAACTGAATCTTATGATCAAGATAAGTTAGCAGGTTTATATAATGAAGTTTCTGAAAGACAGACCCGTCTTAAGAAAGAAGCAAATGCTTATGCCTTATTAAATAATATTCCCATTAGATATGAAAAAGAAGATGGAACATTATTAGAACTACAGTATTTAACTGAAGATGGTACGCCTATTTATTACACTACTTTTAATGTTAATGCAGCAGTATCTACTCGAGCTAATTATTTAAACACTGGAGGAGGTTTAGGACTAAATCTAAATGGTGACGACTTAACTGCGCATGTTTGGGATGGTGGACTAGCTAGATCTACACATCAAGAATACGATGGTTCTGGTGGGAATAATAGATTTTCAATTGGAGACGGTACAACAGCTCTTCATTATCATTCAGCCCATGTTACTGGTACAATTATGGCATCCGGAGTTGATGCTGCTGCAAAAGGAATGGCATGGCAAGCAGATGCAGTTGGCTATGATTGGAATAACGATGAAGCAGAAGCAATAACAGCTGCATCTACAGGGATGTTGATTTCAAATCATTCTTATGGGTATGGAATGAGAGATGTTAACGGAAACCCTCAGTTACCTCCATTGTGGTTAGGAGGCTATATAAATGATTCTCGAAATTGGGATAATATTATGTACAATGCTCCATATTATTTAATGATGGTTGCTGCTGGTAATGATGGAAATGATGATGGAGGAAATACATCTCCATTAGATGGGAATACAGCATATGATAAACTAAGTGGTCACGCAACCGCTAAAAATAATTTGGTTGTTGCAAATGCTAATGACGCTAATATTAATGGTGATGGATCTTTAAATTCAGTTTCTAAAAACAGTTCAAGTAGTGAAGGACCTACAGATGACTATAGAATAAAACCAGACATTACTGGTAATGGTACTCAATTATATTCAACTTATGAAACTTCAGATACTGCATATAATTCTATTACCGGAACTTCAATGGCTTCTCCTAATGTAGCAGGATCTTTATTATTATTACAAGAACATTATCAAAATTTGCATGGAGCTTTTATGAGAGCTTCTACATTAAAAGGATTGGCATTACATACAGCAGATGATGCAGGTTCTAATGGACCAGATGCTCATTTTGGTTGGGGATTATTAAATACTAAAAAAGCGGCTGAAACTCTTACAATAGCAGCTTCTTCTAGCGGAAGTGCAATAGTTGAAGAACTTATATTAAGTCAAGGTGATACTTATCAAATCACGGTGCAATCTAATGGTGTTGATCCATTAATGGCCTCTATCTCATGGACTGATATTGGTGGTACAATTCAAACTGTTACCAATGATAATACTTCAAGATTGGTAAATGATTTAGATATTAGATTAGATAACGGAACAAATTATACGCCTTGGAGATTAACTGGTGTTACAACAAATGGGACTGGTGATAATGATGTAGATCCTTATGAAAGAGTTGATGTTAATGGAGCTTCAGGTTCTTATACCTTAACTGTTACTCATAAAGGTAGTCTTAATAGTGGAAGTCAAAATTATTCATTAATTGTTACTGGTGTTGTAGTTGCAACTACTCCCGTAATAAGTTATGCTTCTACTACAATGAATAATTCAGAAAATACAGATTGTGATTTTACAGAAATAAATATACCATTGAATATTGCTTTAAATCCTTCAGCTAATGCAACTGTTAATTTTACAGTTAATGGAGGAAGTACTGCTACAACTGGCTTAGATTTTGAAATAATTACACCAAGTATTGTTTTTCCTACTGGCATATCTGACCCTGTTAATTTAGAATTAATGGTTTATCATGATGGTTTTATTGAAGGAAATGAAACAGTTATTATAGATTTTAATGTTGTTAATGATTCTGGCGGCAATGCTTCTGCTGATTTAAATGCCGATTCTTTTACTTTGACTATTAATGATGATGATAATCCTAGAGTAGCTAGCTATTCTATAGATTTAATAAATGAAGATTTCGAAACAATACCAAGTAATTGGTTAATAGCAGATAGAGATGGTGATTTACTTAACTGGGAATTTGGAGCCGGTGGTGCACACTTATCAACCAATCAAATGTTATCTAGATCTTGGGATTCAACAAATGGAGTATTAACTCCGGATAATTACATTTTTACATCTGAAATAACAATTCCAAATGGCTTAACTACACTAAATTTATCTTATCAAGTCGCTCCTGGCACCTTAACTAATTCTTGGTTTGAAGAATACTATACTGTTTATTGGGCCACAGATATTTCAAATTATACAATTATAGATGCAAGCCCTCAAGTAAAGCCTGGGGGGATAATTACACAAACAATCGTTAATGAAAACATCGATATGTTAGCTTATATGGGGCAAACAGGTCGATTAGTGTTTAGACACCATAATTGTACAGATGAAGAATATATTGCAATTGATAATTTACTGCTTCAGAGTGTTACTGAAACAAATGTTCAAACAGCGATTAATACAACTATATCCAACGATGAGCAATCTTTAGCAACATCAGGAACTATTTACACATCAGATAGTTCTACTGGCGATGTAATGATGGATATTACAAATAATTCATCCGATGATTACGGTTGTTTAGAAGTTTCGGTTTCAAGAGCTGGAACTGGAGCACAATCTTATAATGGAAGCGTTTCGCCAAATTTAGTGATGGATAAAACCTTTGAAGTTTTATCGGAGAATACAACAGGAGGAACAGGAAATACAGCTATAACGTTTTATTTTACTGATGGTGAAATTAGTGGTTGGGAATCTTTAGCCACAAATACTAGAACTAATTTGGTAATTGGTAGAGAAATAGGTGGGATAATAACAGAAGTTTCTAATGCAACAATAGGTTCTTTTGGGACTAATGTTACATTAACTGGGAATTTTTCTGATACTAGAGGAACCTATGTTTTTGGAGCTGCCAATCCTGTTACTGATATGAATCCTTGTACTAATGATCCTAATGTTTGGTCAGGAGGAATTTGGAGTAGAGGTACACCAGATAGCAGTCAACTTACTGTTTTGTTAAACAATTACAATACTTCAAGTGGTAATTTAGATGTTTGTTCGTTAGTCGCAAATAATTTATTAACTGTAAACGCAGGAGACTTTGTTAAAGTTGATGGTGATATTACAATAAACGGAACCTTAGCCATCGAACACGAGGGAAGTTTAGTACAAGTAGATGATAATGCCTTGGTAACCAATAATGGAACGATTGAAGTCAAAAAGACGACCCCAGTCCTGCCACATAATATGTTTAGTATACTGGGTAGTCCAATGAGTTTAGAACAA
>TARA_R110000787_G_scaffold13410_4_pt1 | contig 28357 bp, 30 predicted proteins | sample TARA_R110000787 | Tara Oceans TARA_R110000787 (sample SAMEA4397920) | marine metagenome | biome: Polar Biome; feature: [DCM] deep chlorophyll maximum layer (ENVO:01000326); material: water (ENVO:00002006), including particulate matter (ENVO:01000060) such as... | depth 35 m | reverse complement strand
GGCGTCCCCGACGGCCCGCCCCACCGCTTCCGCTGGCGGCGCGCGCTGCATGATGTGGTGCGCTTCGAAGGGCCGGAACGGATCGCGCCTGAATGGTGGCGCGCGCCCGACGGCGCGATCGAGGGGGACAGTATCGGACGAACGCGCGACTATTACCGGGTCGAGGATGCACGCGGCCGCCGCTACTGGCTGTTCCGCCACGGCCTCTATGGTGCGGAGACGCCTGATCCAGGTTGGTATCTCCACGGCCTGTTCGCATGAGCAACCGCCGCAAGGGACCGGACCCTGCCAAGCCAAAATCAGCTGACCCACGGGGCACTATGGGGCGAGAGGCGCGCAAGCAAAGCGCATCTCCCCACCCCCCGCCAGCCGATGCGCCGCCCTTTGCCGAACTGGTGGCGGCGACCAATTTCTCCTTTCTGCGCGGGGCGTCGCATGCCGCCGATATGGTGGCGCAGGCGATGGCGCTGGGGCTGACGGGCCTTGGCATTGCCGATCGCAACACGGTGGCGGGCGTCGTGCGCGCCCATGTCGCACGCAAGCGGGCACCGGACAAGGCGCGCACCGCACTGCTGGAAGCGAAGGCGGAAGCAGGCCTGCCGCTCGAACTCAGGGAGGCGGAGGAACAATCCTGCCACTCCGATCTGCGCCTTATCGTCGGCGCGCGGCTGGTCTTTACCGATGGCACGCCCGACATCGTCGCCTATCCCGCGACGCGGCGCGGTTGGGGCGAACTTACCAAATTGCTGACGGTCGGCAATTTGCGCTCGGTCAAGGGCGACTGCATCCTGACCTATGCCGACCTGACCGGCTATATGCAGGATCTGCTGCTGATCGTCCTGCCGACATCGACCGCCACCGCCCAGACCGCGCATCGCAAGCCGGTCGACTATGACCATGACGACAGGCCATCTGCCGAAGCGATCCGGCAAGGGCATCTCAGCCTTGTTCCCCCGCCGCGCCCCGCCGATCTGGAAGCGTTGCTGATCCGCCTGTCGCGGCTGGCACCGGGACGGGTGTGGCTGGGCGCGGCCTTGCAGCGGGATGGGCGGGATGCCCGGCGGCTTGCGCGCTATCGGGCGCTATCGGCGCGCACGGGCGCGCCGCTGCTCGCGACGATGGACGCGCTCTATGCCGACCCTGCCGAACGCCCCTTGCAGGATGTGCTGAGCTGCATCCGTGCGGGCACCACGATTGCCGGGGCCGGACGCATCTTGGAGGCCAATGCGGAACGGCATCTCCATGCTCCTGCCGCGATCGCGCATCTGTTCCGCGCCTGCCCCGAAGCACTGGCGGAGAGCCTGCGCCTGTTGAACCAAGTGCATTTCACGCTCGATCAGCTTCGCTACGAATATCCCGACGAACCCGTGCCGGAAGGCTGGACCGCACAGCAATGGCTGGAGGAATTGACGCTCAGCGCCGCCCATGCCCGTTATGGCCCGCATATCCCTCATGCCGTGCGGGCGCTGCTGGACGAGGAATTCGGGTTGATCCGCACACGCGATTACGCCGCCTATTTCCTGACCGTCCATGACATCGTCGCCTTTGCCCGGATGAAGGGCATATTGTGCCAGGGGCGCGGTTCTGCAGCCAATTCGATGGTCTGCTTCCTGCTGGGCGTCACCTCGGTCGATCCGCAGCGGCATGACCTGCTCTTTTCCCGCTTCGTGTCGGAAGAGCGCGACGAGCCGCCCGACATCGATGTCGATTTCGAACATGAGCGGCGCGAGGAGGTGATGCAATATATCTATGAGCGCTATGGCCGCCACCGTGCGGGGATCGCCGCGACCGTCATCCATTATCGCGCGCGTAGCGCGGTGCGCGAAGTCGCCAAGGTGCTGGGCCTGTCGGAAGATGTATCGGCGCGGCTGACCAGCACCGTGTGGGGCAGTCATGGGCGCAAAATGGCTAAAGAGCGGGTCGGCGAGGCAGGCTTCGCCCTCGACAATCCGCAGATCCTACAATTAAGCGCGCTCGTGGACCAACTGCTCGACGCGCCGTTTCCCCGCCACCTTTCGCAACATGTCGGCGGATTTGTGCTCACCCGCAACCGGTTGGACGAGACGGTGCCCTTGCATCATGCCGCCATGGCCGATCGCAGCTTCATCGAATGGGACAAGGATGACATCGACGCGCTCGGCCTGATGAAGGTCGATATATTGGCGCTGGGTATGCTGACCTGCATCCGCAAGGCGTTCGACCTGATGCGGGAGCATAAGCTCGGCGACCACCAGTTGCAGGTCGATCTGCAATCCAGCGATCCCATCGTTTACGACATGCTGTGCCGGGGCGACAGCGTCGGCGTGTTCCAGGTGGAAAGCCGCGCGCAGATCAACATGCTGCCGCGCCTGCGCCCCCGCACTCTTTACGATCTGACGGTGCAAGTCGCGATCGTGCGGCCGGGGCCGATCGAAGGGGATATGGTGCATCCCTATTTGCGACGGCGTTGCGGCGAAGAGAAGATCGACTATCCGGCACCTGCGCCCGACCATGGCCCGGCCGACGAATTGCGGCAGCTATTGGGCAAGACGTTCGGCGTCCCGCTGTTTCAGGAGCAGGCGATGAAGCTGGCGATCACAGCAGCTGACTTCACCCCGTCGGAAGCCAACCAGCTACGCCGCGCCATGGCGACATTCCGCAATGTCGGGACGATCCATCATTTCCGCGAAAAGCTGGTCAAGGGGATGACCGCGCGCGGCTATCAGCGCGATTTCGCCGAACGCTGCTTCAAGCAGATCGAAGGCTTTGGCAGATATGGCTTTCCCGAGAGCCACGCGCTCTCCTTTGCCCGGCTGGTCTATGTCTCGGCGTGGCTCAAATGCCATCAGCCCGCAGTCTTTGCCTGCGCGCTTTTGAATGCGCAGCCGATGGGCTTTTACGCGCCCGCGCAACTGGTGCGGGACGCGCGTGCGCATGGCGTGACAGTGCAGGGCGTCGATGTGAATGCCAGCCAGTGGGACAATGGGCTGGAGCCGATCGACCGCGCCCGCCGGACCGATCGGGGGGAGGGGACGGGCCAAGCCTTGGCGCTGCGGCTGGGGTTGCGGCAGGTCGATGGGTTTCGCGAAAGCTGGGCAGCGCAGATGGTGGCAGCGCGGGCCGACGCCCCCTTTACCAGCATCGAGGATTTAGCGCGCCGGGCGGGCCTGCCCGCGCGCGCACTCCGCCTGCTGGCCGACGCCGATGCCTGTCGTTCCTTGGGGCAGGACCGGCGCGCCGCCTTATGGGAGGCGCGGCGCACCCCGTCCGTCGAACTGCCGCTCTTCGCTGCGGCACGCAGGCAGGATCGAGCGGCGCGCGAACTGGGCGAGGAACCGGACGCCATGCTGCCCGCCATGCCGCTCGCCGAGCAGGTGGCCACCGATTATCAGGTGACGCGCCTGTCTTTGAAAGGCCATCCGATGCAATTTCTGCGCCCGGCCTTCGCCGCCGAGGGCGTGCTGAGTTGCGCGCAGGCGAGCGCGGCCAAGAATGGCGCGCGGGTGCAGGTGGCGGGCGTGGTGCTGGTGCGGCAACGGCCGGGCAAGGGCAATGCCGTCTTCATCACGATCGAGGATGAAACCGGCGTCGCCAATATCCTGCTGTGGGCGCGGCTGTTCGAGATGCAGCGGCGCGCGGTGATGGCGTCGCGGCTGATGCTGGTGGAGGGCGAAATCCAGCGGAGCAAGGAGGGCGTCGTCCACCTGATGGCTGTTCGCGTTCATGACCGCAGCGACGCGCTGGGCCGCCTGACCCACAGCGGCGACGGCACAGGCAGCCCCCCACCGCGCAGCGCCACTCACCCGCGCCAGGTACGGATATTACCGGGCTCGCGCGATTTTCATTGAGGGGAGATCGTGGAACGACAAAAAAAGGGGCCGCGCATCGCGCAGCCCCTCCCTTTACGACCTGATGCCGGATCAGAAGGCGTAACGTGCCATGATCTGGAATACGGGGCCGGCCTTTTCGCTTTCGAGTTCATATTCGTCGAAGTTGCGATCGATCTGATCGGCCAGATTGTCGAACTTGTTGAATTTCTCGGCCTTGGCACCGTTCAACAGGTTGGAACCGACCGCACGGATGGTAAAGGTCTTACCGAAGCGCTTTTCGACGAAGATTTCCAGGTCCGCGCCATAAGTGGTGGTTACTTCCTCGGCGATCACCCGGCCAAAAGCGCTACCCTGCTTGCGATAGGTCGCACCGAACGCTGCGCCCGCTTGTGGCAAATCTTGGATGAAGCCGAAATTATAGACATATTTCGACTGATCGTTGAACCGCCGTTCGCCCAGCGCGTCGGTGATCTTGCTGTCGAGCAGCGAGAGGTTGCCGAAGATACCGGTGTTGGGCAGGCCGATGAAGCCAAGATCCGACGACAGGTCAAACTCCACGCCCCACACCTTGCCGTCGCCGACATTCATGGGCTGGTACACGAACGTGCCTTCGCCTTCGGAGCCTTCTTCGCCGGTATTGGTCAGTTCGATCAGATCCTTGACGTCGCGATAAAAGAAATTGACGCCAAAAATGCCGCCCGTCCCCATGCGATGTTCATAACCGATGTCGAAGCCCCAGGCGGTTTCGGGGCCAAGCTGCGGATTGCCGAGCAGGTCGCTGTCGCCCACTTCCTCTTCCAGAACCGCAGGGGTCAGATAGTTGAATTCGGGGCGACGCAATGTGCGCGCGACCGACCCGATGATGCGATCATTGCTGGTCAGCGAATATTTGAAAGACGCTGAGGGGAGGAAAGCGTCGTAGCTGCTTTCCTGATCAGCGATCGCCGCAGACACCGTATAGTCGGTGATACGGACCTTGGTATTTTCATAGCGCAGGCCCGCTTCCCACTTCAGGCTGCCGCTGTCGCCCTCGATCAAGGCAAAGGCATCGCGACGCTTTTCCTTGATGCGGTTGTCGCCGCCATCGATGGCTTCCACAGCATCAAAGGCTGTAGCCAGGTCGGTGGGGTTCTGGCTGAACTGATCCCATACGAAGCTGCCGGTGCCTTCCTGCTCAGATTCGAACACGCCGTTGCGGCGGTTCTTGTCCTGATAGAAGCCGCCGAATACGAACTTCATATTGTCGGTCAGCGGAGCCTCATGCTCCAACTTAGCCGAAAATTCGCTGTCCTTAAGATCCGTCTGCGTCAGCGCGCCTTCAAATTCCGGGTCGTCGCCTTCGTCCACGTCGAAGCCCAGTTCATATTCGGTTTCGGACCGGTCTTCGATGAACTTGGCATAGCTCAAACGCAGCGACGTCTTACCCGCTGTCCATTCATGGCTCAGCTTGCCGTCGATCGAGAAATTCTCCTGATCGATCTTCGAGACATTGGCGTTGTCGCTCAGCAGGTTGCCGACGGGAACCGGGCCATTGACGGCGGTCGGATCGTCATATTCAAAGCTGCGTTCCGTTTCCGTCCGGTCGGTCTTCACATAGAAGCCGTTGAGCTTGAACGTCGTGTCGCCTGCGTCGATCTGATAGCTGCCGTTAAAGCTGTAATCCTTGCCGTCGCGGGTGTCGCTCTGGTCCTCGCGATTATCGAAATCGTCGGTGGCATAATCCGCATTATTTTCGGGCGAATCGCCGTAGCGCAGGCTCTTCTTCTGCTTGGGATTGTGACGGCCCTGCAGGTTCGCGCCCAGCAGCAGACGGCCGGGACCAACTTCCCCGCCCCAGACCAGGCCCAGGCTCGGCTCGATTTCCTTGTCGTCATAATAGAGGCCGCCTGCACGGACATAACCGCCATTTAGTTCATAGCCGTCGCGCAGATTGATGTTGAGCGATCCCGCAACCGCATCACCCGTGCGACGCGCGGAGGAGGAGCGGACGATCTCGACGCTGGAGATCAGTTCGGCTGGAATGCGGTCGAGGAAGAAGCTGCGGTCGGCGCTGCCGCCGGGGACGCGCTCGCCGTTGATCAGGATCTGGGTATAGCCCGGCGGCAGGCCGCGCAGACGCGGCGCGTCGCTTTCAATGACGTCCGACAGGAAGGTGACCGAGGGCACGCGCTTGAGGGCATCACCAGCGGTCAGCGGCTCGAAGCGCTGAAAATAGTCGGTGCCATATTTCAGCACGGGTTCGGGGGTGTCGGTGCGATCGCGATAGCCGATGCCGGCGATGACGACGATGTCGGCTGCCTGAGTAATCGGCCCATCCGTCTTGGCGATTTCGTCGGCTGCAGCAGGTGCCTGCGCCTGCGCGGAAACGGAAAACAGCGCGATCGATGCGCAACCAAACAACAGCCACTTATTCGCGACCATATCTGCCCCCTATTGAGAATAGTTTAATTGACCAGCGAGCCATGTCTTGTATCTAGCCCGTCGAATTGGGCCGCTAGGAGGTATTCGTGACTGCATCGCGAAAGAAATATTACAGTTCGATGATTTCCTGTGTCACTTTCATTACACTGTCGGCCTGTGCCGCTGGCGAAGTCGAAGTGCCTATCGCCGTGCGCATCGCCAACGCCACCCCGGCGGTGTCGGTGACCGCGCGCGGCGAAACGACGCCGGTCGGCACGACCAATGCCGATGCGGCCGATGATCCGGCGATCTGGCGCAATGTGGCGGACCCCGCTGCCAGCCTGATCGTGGGCACCGACAAGAAGGCGGGCGTCTATGTCTATGGGCTGGACGGCAAGGTGCGCGACTTTCTCGACGCGGGCCGGGTCAATAATATCGACCTGAAAGACGGCGTCGCAATCAACGGCGGCACGGGCATCCTGGTCGTCGCCTCCGACCGCAACGATGTCGCGCGCGCCAAGCTGGCGCTGTTCCGGCTTGATCCGGCGACGGCCAAGTTGACCGCGCTGGGTACGATCGATGGCGGCGCGGGCGAAGCCTATGGCCTGTGCATGGGGTCGGATGCCGCGGGCCTCTATGCCTTCATCGTGCTCAAGGACGGGACGATCAACCAGGTCGCACTCGATGCGTCCGGCGCGACGCCTACGGGCCGCATCGTGCGTAGCCTGAAGCTCGACACCCAGTCGGAAGGCTGCGCGGTCGATGACCGCACCGGCACGCTTTATGTCGCGGAAGAGGATGTCGGCCTGTGGCGTTTCGACGCGCGGGCGAGCGGCAGCAGCACACCCACGAAGATCGCAGCCGCAGACGGCAAGAATATCGTTGCCGATGCCGAAGGCGTCGCCATCGCACCGATCGGAGAGAAGGATGGCTATGTCCTCGTCTCCAGCCAGGGCGACAACGCCTATGTCGTCTATCGCATCCGCGACGACGCCTATGTCGGTCGTTTCCGCGTGGTCGACGGCGCGATCGGCGGGTCGGAGGAAACCGACGGCATCGAACTGATGCTGGGCGATTTCGGCCCCGCCTATCCCGGCGGGCTGTTCATCGCGCAGGATGGAGAGAATGGCGCGGCGGCGCAGAATTTCAAGCTCGTCGCCTGGGCCGATATCGTCAAGGCATTGGGCCTGCCGCAATAAGGCTTCGGGCCGGGACGACCTAAACCGTCCCGGCCGCGCCACAGCCTCTTGGTCTTGGCCGGGGCTTCCTCTATGGCGGCAAACGTCTTGCCACTAAGGAAGCCGATTTGATCCTGGACCTTGCCGCCGCCGCTTCGAGCGCCATCCGTTTCGAGGATCTGGGGCTTAGTCCCATTGCCCTCGACCTTGGGTTCTTCACGCTGAAATGGTATAGCCTTGCCTATCTGGCGGGCATATTGATCGGCTATTGGTATCTGCTGCGGCTGATCGTCCAGCCCGGATCGCCGATGGCCCGGCGGCATGCCGACGACATGATCTTCTATGCGACGCTGGGCATCATCATCGGCGGGCGGCTCGCCTATGTGATCTTCTATCAGCCCGAAATCCTGCAAAATCCGCTCGATATCCTCAAGCTCTGGAATGGCGGCATGTCCTTCCACGGCGGCGCGGCGGGCGTGTCGCTCGGCATCCTCTACATGGCGCGCAAGGAGAAGCTCTCCTGGCTGCGCATCCATGATTATGTCGCCTGTTGCGTACCCTTCGGCCTGTTCTTCGGCCGTCTCGCCAATTTCGTGAATGGCGAATTGTGGGGCAAGGAAACCGATGGGCCTTGGGGCATCATCTTTCCCACCGGTGGGCCGTTCCCGCGCCACCCCAGCCAGCTTTACGAAGCCGCGCTGGAGGGAGCCGTGCTGTTCGCCATCCTCGCCTTCGCCTTCTGGCGTACCCGCGCGCGTTATCAGCCGGGGATGCTGGTCGGCATCTTCCTGCTCGGCTATGGCTGCTTCCGCTTTGGCGTGGAATATGTGCGCGAGGCCGACGCCCAGTTGATGGAGTTCGCTGCGCGCACCGGCCTGCATATGGGCCAGTGGCTGTGCGTGCCCATGATCCTAGGCGGGCTCTACCTCATCTTCACCGCCAAGGGGCGCCGCGTGCGGGTGGAGCCGATCGCGGGCAGCGCGAGTGTCAGCTGAACCGCTGTCCCTGGCGGAACGACTGACGCGGCAGATTGCGGCGGGCGGGCCGATCTCGGTCGCCCACTATATGGCCGAATCGAACCAGCATTATTATGCGACCCGCGATCCGCTGGGGCTGGAAGGCGACTTCACCACTGCGCCCGAAATCAGCCAGATGTTCGGCGAGCTGGTGGGCTTGTGCCTGGCTGATGTCTGGATGCGGTCGGGGCGGCGGCCCGGCGCGCTCTATGCCGAGCTGGGGCCGGGGCGCGGCACGCTGGCGGCCGATGCGCTGCGGGCGATGGAGCGCGCAGCGCTCGCCCCGCGCGTCCATTGCGTCGAGACCAGCCCCGTCCTGCGGGACCGGCAACGCGGGCTGATCCCCCATGTCACCCATCATGACAGTATCGATAGCCTGCCCCATGAAGGGCCGCTGCTGGTCGTCGCCAATGAATTTTTCGATGCGCTACCGGTCCGCCAATGCATCCGCGTCGGTGACGAGTGGCGCGAACGGGTGGTAATCCGGCGCGAAGCGGATGCCGCCTTTCTGCCGGTGCCCGGCTATCGCCGCATTGACTCCGGGCTGCCGCCGATCGCCGCGCAGGCGCAGGATGGCGCAATCATCGAAACGCCGATCGTGGGCGCGGGCATCGCCTATGCCCTGGCGCAGCGCATCGCCAAGCAGGGCGGGGCGGCGATCATCATCGACTATGGCTATGAAGGGCCGCTGCTGGGTGACACGTTGCAGGCGGTCAAGGCGCACCAGTTCGCCGATCCCTTCACCGATCCGGGCGAGGTGGACCTGACCACCCATGTCGATTTTAGCGTTATTGGCAATATGGCGCGGCAGGCGGGGCTGCGGGTCCATGGCACTGTGGGGCAGGGCGATTTCCTGCGGCAATTGGGGATCGATCCGCGCGCCGAGCAACTGGCCCGCGTAACGCCCATGCGCGCGGCGGAGATCGAGGCGGCACGGGTGCGGCTGACCGATGAAGAGGCGATGGGCACGTTGTTCCGGGTGATGGCCTGGACCCATCCCGACTGGGCCGATCCGGCGGGCTTTACGGCCTGATATCAATCGTCCTGATGATAGCGGCCTAGGCGACGGATGAAGCCAATGAGGCCGGTCTGGCGGCTACGCTTCATGCGTTCGGCGTGGAGGATAGTCTGCACCCGGCTGAAACAATCATCGGCATCGACATTGCACAGCACATAATCATAGCCGTCCCAATGCGCGATTTCGCCTGCTGCGCGGGCCATGCGGCCTTCGATCACGGCATTGCTGTCGGTGCCGCGCCCGCGCAGGCGGCGTTCCAGTTCCTCCATCGACGGCGGCAGGATGAAAATGCGGACGACATCGCCCCCGGCAATCTGGTGCAATTGCTGTGCGCCCTGCCAGTCGATGTCGAACAGCACGTCCTTGCCGGACTTGAGCATCGCTTCCACCGGCGCCCGGGGCGTGCCGTAGCGTTGACCAAAGACATGCGCCCATTCGAGAAATTCATGGTCGGCCGTCATTTGGCGGAACACTTCCAGGTCGACGAAATGATAGTCTTTGCCATCGACTTCGCCGGGACGCATCGGCCGGGTGGTGGCGGAAACGGACATCGAAAGGTCGGGTTCGGCGGCGAGCAATTTGCGCGCGATCGTGGACTTGCCCGCGCCCGAAGGCGAGGACAGAACGAAGAGAACGCCACGGCGCTGGAAATCGGGCGTTTCGATCGGGATATGCTCGGCCATGCCCGCTAGTGACGCTTGCAACGCATTTTGGCAAGAGGCGGGATCAGGATAGCAAGACCCGGCAGTCGGCGCTTCAGCCTTCGCGGGTCTTGCGCGCGCTGTCGATCGGGATCGGTTCGCCACTCATATCGGGCAGCAACTTGGCGGCGCGCTTGCGGTCCACCTCGCGCTTGGCCTCATAAAGTTTGCCCGCCATATAGGCACCGGTCACGAACAACGCGCCCGCAGGATGGCGCATGATGACCCGCTTGGCCCCCATGCCCGCGACCAGGCCCAAAATGCCTGCCTTGCCTGTGGCGGCAGCGACGCGGGTCGCCACCACGGTCGCGCCGACGCGGGCGACCTTTCGCAAAATGCCTGCGCGCTTGGGCGGGCGGACGGTCACGAGCGGGGCGGAGGGGGTGCGCGGCTTCTTCATAGAGGGTTAATGTATCGGACGCCTGCGGGTTCCGCCATATCGATCTTGATCACACCATATTTTCCGGCCGGACCAATGCATCGAAGGTCGCCTCATCCACCAGCCCCAGTTCCAGCCCGGCTTCCCTGAGCGTCTGACCGCTTTTGTGGGCATGTTTGGCAATGGCGGCCGCCTGGTCATAGCCGATCGCAGGGGCAAGCGCAGTGACCAGCATCAGCGAGCGATCGACCAGTTCGGCGATCCGCTCTTCGTTCGCCTCCATCCCCTCGACACAGCGTTCGGCAAAACTGTCCATGCCGACGGCAAGCAGATGGATCGAGCGCAGCACCGCCGCGCCGATCATCGGCTTGAACACGTTGAGTTCCAGATGCCCCTGCATACCGCCCACGGTCACCGCCTGATGATTGCCTATCACCTGCGCGGCCACCATCGTCAGCATCTCGCACTGGGTCGGATTGACCTTGCCCGGCATGATCGAGCTGCCCGGCTCATTGGCGGGCAGGTCCAGTTCGCCAAGGCCCGAACGGGGACCAGAGCCAAGCAGTCGAATGTCGTTGGCGATCTTGGTCAGCGCGACAGCCAGCGTGGCGAGGGTGGAGGAGAGGTGAACCAGCGGATCGTTGGATGCCAGCGCTTCGAACTTATTGTCGGCGGTGCGGAAGGGGAGCCCGGTGATCGCCGCAATCTCCGCCGCGACCGCGACGTCGAAGCCCTTGGGCGCGTTGAGCCCGGTGCCGACCGCTGTGCCGCCCTGCGCCAGCGCCATCATGCCATGCATCGCGGCCGGTTCGATCCGCTTTTTGGAGCGATAGAGTTGATGGGCGTATCCCGAAAATTCCTGCCCGAGCGTCAGCGGCGTCGCATCCTGCAAATGGGTGCGGCCGATCTTGACGATGCTTGCCCAGGCCTGCGCCTTGGAATCGAGCGCGGCATGTAGCCGATCGAGCGCCGGGAACAGGGCATTTACGACCGCCTGCGCTGCCGCGATATGCAGGGCGGTGGGGAAGCTGTCGTTGGAGGATTGACCGAAGTTCACACCGTCGTTGGGATGCACCGGCACCTTGCCGCCACGGGTGCCGGTGAGCGCTTCATTGGCGATCCCGGCGATCACTTCATTGACGTTCATATTGGTCTGCGTGCCGCTGCCGGTCTGCCAGATGACGAGCGGAAACTGGTCGTCATAGTCGCCCGCCGCGACCGCCGCCGCCGCCGTCTCGATCGCGTCGGCTTGGACGGCGTTCAGCCCATGATGGCGGTTCACCCTGGCTGCGGCCTGCTTCACGATCGCCATCGCATGAATGATGCCGATCGGCATGCGTTCGGTGTCGCCGAAAGGGAAATTCTCGATGCTCCGCTGCGTCTGCGCGCCCCAATAGGCGGCGGCGGGAACATCGATCGGGCCGATGCTGTCGGTTTCGGTGCGAGTGGCGGGCATGGGCGATGCCTTTCGGTTCAGGGTTTGCGATTGTGCGTGCGGACTTTTGGTAACGTGATGACAATCGGCGGAAAATAATATCGCGCGCAGCGTAGGGACCGCGCAGGATCAAAACAGTGGCGCATGCATGGGAAGGTAGCGTTGGCGGACGGTGTAGGACAGGGGGATTATGAGAGGTAAAAGCCAGCGTCGGGATTTTGTCCTGACCCTGAAATAGATCTCCATTAAGCATTCCCCTTCCGCGCGGCCGGTACGATATAGTCCGCCAGCAGGGCATGGAGTTCCGCAATATGGCTTTCGGCTCGCGGATGCGGCGCGCTGTCCGACGTCATCACGACGGTCAGGTTCAGGCTGGGAACGATATAAAGCATCTGACCACCATAGTCCCAGGCGAAATGGACGCGATGGCCAGCCGCCTCGCTCGCGAACCAGCCAAAACCATAGCCATTGCCGCTCCAGGGCGAAACGCCGCGTGGCCGCCAGCTATCGGCAATCCATGTTTCGGACAGGATCTGCCGTCCATCGACGCGGCCCCCATTCCGATATAATTCGCCAAAGCGGGCAAGCCCGCGCGGCGACATCAGCATGTCATTGCCACCAAAGGCGATACCCTGCGGATCGCGCGCCCAGGACGGTATCTGGATGCCCAGCGGCTTGCCCAGCCATTCGCGCGCCAGCATATCGGTCCCGCGCCCCGTCGTCCGGGTCAATATGGCGGATAGAAGATGCGAGTTGCCCGTCGAATAGAGCATCACGCCCCCTGGTTCCTCCACGAACGGGCGGGACAGGGCATAGCGGACCCAGTTGGGACTGGTGACCCATGCGCCATAATATTGGCCCGACGTGCGTTGGAGGCCAGACTGCATCGACAGCAGATGGCCAATGGTAATCCGGGACAGGCGCGGATCGGGGTTGGCGGGCAGGTCGGCCTTGAGCAGGGGCGCGACCGGTTGATCGATGCCGTCCAACATATCACGATCGATCGCCATGCCGACGAGCGCGGATATGACGGTCTTGGATGCCGACTTGATGTTCACCGGCCGGTCGAGCGCCGGCCCGTCGTGGAAACGATGGGCAGCCTCTTCTGTCCCATCGCGCAGGATGAGGAGCGACCGCAGCCTGGGCAAGGCTTCGGCCTTGGCCACTGCGGCGGCGATCAATGTGGGGTCCAGCCCGCGTGTCGCCGTGGCGGCGGCGGGTGTGCCGGGTGCGGTTGCATTGGGCTCCGACGCATTGGCGGCGGGATCAGGGGCGCAACTGGCCAGCACCAGCATCAACGCCGCCACGCATACGGTTCGCCGCGTCATGGCGTAGCAGCCGGGCGCGACACTTCGCCCAATAGCGCAGCCTCGAATGCGGCCGGGTCTTCGACCTGCGGCGAATGGCCAAGGCTGGGAAGCCGGACAAGGCGCGCGTCGCGAAACTGCGATACCGCATCATCCGCCGCCTGCGGCACCTTGCGGATCTGCGGCCGTCTGGCTTCAGGCGCGGTATTGGCCCGAAACGCGGTTTCGTCCCGCTGACCGATGATGAGCGACACCGGCACCTTCACATTTTTCAGTTCGGCGGCAACCGGCTGGGTCTCGATCATGTCCGACAATCGCGCCTGCGCGTCGCGCACGATAGCGCCGTCGGGGCTGGCATATTGCCCGGCCAGCATGGCCACCCAGCGATCATAGTCGGCGCGCCATTGGCCATGATAATAGGTACGCAATTGATAGGCCTTCATCGACGCGGCGTCGGTCTTCTGCTCCTCCGCCCGCAAGATGCCGAGGTCGCTATAGGGCACGCCCTCCGCCAACGTATCGTTCAGGCCCAGGGGATTGACCAGCACCAGCCGGTCGATGCGATCGGGGTAGGTCAGCGCGAAGCGAATGCCCAATATGCCGCCGGTTGAATGGCCCACCATCGTCACCTTGTCCGCGCCTGCCCGCTCCAAAAGGCCTGCAGTCAGCGCTGCCAGCGCTTGGAAACTATATTGATAGCCTGCCGGTTTGGAGGATTTGCAGAAGCCGACCTGATCCGGGACGATCACGCGATAACCCTTGGCCGCGAGCGTGCGGGCGGTTTGCCCCCAAGTCGCGGCACAGAAATTTTTGCCGTGCAGCAGCACGAGGGTGCGGCCATTGGCGCGCGCGGTGGGCGCAATGTCCATATAGGCCATGCGCACGGTGCCGCCCTGCGACGGTGCCTCATGCCATTCGACCGGGAAGGGATAGGCGAACCGTTCGAGATTGGCGCCAAGCGGCACCGTTTGCGCCATGGCGGGCGCAGCAGTGGCCACCAGCGCAGCGGCAAGGACGGCACGCAAAATCATTGGGCTTGTTTCCGTACCAGCCAGATGCGGCCACCCGCGTCATCGGCCACCAGCAATTCGCTCTTCGCCGTCTTTTGCAGGCTGACGGGGCGACCATAGACGATCTGTGCGTCGGCATCGCCCAGAAAACCGGTCAGGAACGGCTGGGGCGCGGCGGGTTTGTCGCCTAAGAAGGGCACAAGCACGACATCATAACCCGACAGGGTCGATCGGTTCCACGACCCATGCCGCGCGACCAGCGCGCCACATTTCCAATCGGTCACCGGTGGACGGGCAGGGATGCAAGTGGATACGAATCACGCTGAAAGCCGCAGGAATGCTGGGCTTTTAGTGATTCGGAACGGATGTGTAAGGACAGGTTGGTGGCGCGGCAGGGAGTAGAATCATGTCACTATTCCTTTGTTTATAAATGATAAAATGTAGTCTTGAAAATCCTTACCCACATTATTCCCCACACTTCGTGAAAGTTGGCTCTAGGTGCCGAGAGAGATGAGCGGTTTCCACAATGATTTGAGAGGTGGGCGACGGTAGCGAGACTGCCCGTTCGCGCGCTCCCAAATCGCGCTGTAGCGGGCGGGCAGTCTCGCGGGCACAGTCAGACGAACTATGCAGCGTGAGCCTACGTTATTCGACGGACACGATTTTATCCGGCAGTGGCGGTTCCGCGAATCAGCGACCCACCTGAGGACACTGATTCGCGTGGAGGAGGTTTCGTTGGAGCCTGACAATAGGCGATCAGTCGCTCTGTATTGCGCCCGCCTGAGAATATTTTGTTTACTAGAGTGGATGTAGCCGCGAAAATTTAAAACGCCTCAATTTCCTAGCAAACTCTGAATAATCATCATGACAGCAATAATTGCGACTTATTAGGTTTCGCAATTATAGATAATGAAGTGAAGTCAAGATCACTAATCACCTTCTTGCTTATCAATTTCGATTCGTCCAACAACTCTAACGTTCGCAATTGTGCGGATGTAACTTTGGACATGCAGATATGCTATATTCTATTAAGCAGGCTTCGGATTTTTTGGGGGTCGGTAGGACATTTACCTACGGCCTTATTAAACAGGGCCGCTTGGAAACCATAAAGTTAGGCAGTCGCACCTTGGTAAAGGTGGATAGCATCAAGGCGTTGATCGAACGCGCCAAGGACGGTGCAGCATGAGCGGGTTTGATATAGATGAAGGGACCGGCGCTGGTGGAACAGCGACCGGCCCCAAGGTTGCCAAAGCGGATGGCCCGGCAACTTCTGATAACGTAAATGGGCAGCTTCCGCCAGACGATAACCCCCCCAGCGATGTTGTCAGCATTGATGGGGCGGACCTTTTGAACAGGGCGCTGGTATTCATCCAGCGCTTTGTAATCCTGCCATCGGATCATGCGGGCGTTTCCTTGGTTCTCTGGGCAGGTCATGCACATCTTATGGGTGCATGGGAGACAACGCCGCGCCTTGCATTTCTCTCGGCAGAGGCTGGCAGTGGTAAGTCGCTGGCAATGCGTCTCACGGCGCTTCTGTCGCCTTTGGCTTTGGAAGCTGCCAGCGCAACAACGTCCAGTCTAATTCGGGCGCTAGACGATCCCGATGGACGGCCAAGCTATTTCATCGATGAGATCGACACTAGATATGGTCCGAACGCGAAGGGCGATGAGCAATTGCGCTGCATGATAAATGCGGGCCATCAAATAGATGGCTATATTATGCGAAATGAGCAAGTGAACAATGATTGGTATCCTGTCAGGAAAAGTGCATTTGCTGCCGTGGCGATGGCTGGTATCGGTAATATTCTTCCAGACACGATCTTGACCCGCTCTATTGTTGTGAAGATGCGTAAACGCCTGCCGGGCGAAGAGGTTGAATCCTACCGTCGGCGTGACCACAAGCCTATAGGCGATTCACTATGCCGCGAACTGGCCGCATGGGCTGACCAAATATGTGAGGCGGCGGCGGTATCTAGGCCGGTATTGCCCGATGGCATTGCCGACCGAGACGCAGACGTGTGGGAGCCTCTAATCGTCATAGCGGACCTTGCTGGAGGCCAATGGCCTGCGCTGGCTCGGCAGGCAGCTATAGATACCGTGCAATCAGCGAAGGCTAATAACCGACCTTCTCTTGGAGTTCAGTTACTGGTTGCGTTGAAAGGCTGCTTTGAGGGGCAAGATCGCATATCGACCGCTGATGTGTTGATGACCTTGCTGGCTGATGAGGAAGCTCCGTGGGGCAGCTTAGGGCGAAAAGGTTTAGATCCCCGCACGTTGGCTGAAATGTTACGCGAGTTTGGCATTCAGCCGCATCCAATGCGCTTAACTGGATCAGGCAGTCAGATGCTGAGAGGATATTTTCGAGCGGACTTCAAAGATGCCTGGGCACGTTACCTGCCCGCATCTGAAAAGGGCGTAACAGATGTAATATCCGTCAACGAGCAAGAAGGCTTTGAAAAGATCGGTCATGAACCAAAGGGCTAATGCCATAGGTTTTCTTTGGACGTTACGCTTGTGACGCCTGTGACGCTCGATATGATATAGGCCCTCGCCTTCGCAGGTGAGGGCCTTAATTTTACGGATTGGCTCGATCATATTTAGAAAATATGTCGTCGATCATTTTCTCCGCTTCATCGAAAAGCTTCTGGTTGACTTCCGATTCCTCACGGAACCTGACAGCCACTGCATTGCCTGCGGCGATCTCCATCTTGGTATCACGCATAAGGGTTTGTCTGAACGAAGCGCGATGCGCCACATGGCGCTCCCGCTGATCGGTCGCTGCCGATTGAACGAAACGATTGAGCATGTCGATACTGCCAGTGCCCGAATTGACAAGAGCTGACACTGCATCAGCAGTGCTGCTAATGGTTCCAAGCATGGAACCGAAGATCATACGCGCGGTGGCCATATACACTCCTAACTAGGCGGATGCGGATTGCATCCACCAAGGGCGTGAGCCCCTGTGTCTTTCTGTGTTCCAGTGTCTCGTGACAACGGTCAGACGATCTGGCCGGGGGCCGTAGATGAAATGTGACAGCCTACCCGGGGGGGGTGTTATGTGTTGGGGGTGGCATCCGCTCAGCAATCCTTAGTCGGACATGCCAATGAAAATTTGCGCCATGGCCGGGGAACGCGTGGCTCTGCTGGAACCAAGGAAAAGAACTGCCTCCTCCCTCTCCGTTGGCGGTTGGCCGTTCGGAGCGAAGGCTGCTCATCGGCCGCAGCGAAGCGAGGACCGATGAAGCAAAGCCGGGAGCGGAGAGCGGACAAGCTGCCAGAAAAAATAATCTCCATATTCAGATGGGGTCTGATTAGGGTGGTTTCCGGACGGTCAACTTTGGAATAAGCGCTGACGGATACACTGCCGAAAATGTTCCAGACGCCGAATTCTAACGGTAACAGATTAGACGGACAGGATGGGCTTAACGGAGGTTTGAGGCTGATGCCGTCCGCTCGGCCAGCATTTCCGCAACAATGTCGAATTCGCCTCGTGGATCAACGACGAACCGATGCGCGTGAAATACCTGTAGTGAGTTGTAGGTATCGACTTGCTCTTTCTCGATCGCCACCGGCCCGCCTGCACGAATGGCAGCGATCGTGGGCGTGACAATGTCGTGTTCCTTCTCTTGTTCCACGCAGTGCCGCATTTGCGCAGCGGTGATCCTGCCATCCATGAGAGCCTTGAGGGCCATGGCTCTACCCTTGTTCATCTCTTCATCGCGGCCTCGCATCAAATCACCCAATACAGCGGGATCATAAGCACACAGCATCACATCAGCGGAGATTGGTAGGTAAATCTGAATATACGGGACGCCTATTCCCAAGCCTTGCATAATCCCCGGACGGTCTTGATCGCTGTGAAGTGCGACGGGATGATCGCTGAGATAGAAACTCGCTCCTTCCGGTGCCGTCATGACGAAAAAGACCTTCTCGGATATGATTTCGGCATACTTCCGCAGGCCGTCTATTTGATGTTTTGCATGTTGCGCCTTGAGCGTATTTTCATTCCACTCCTGCAAGCCTTTGACCCTCTCTGGATCAAGACCCATGCGCCTGACATGACTCCTAATCTGCTCATTCAGCCTTTCAGGCATAAGTCGCATCTTTTTTGTGCGAATGAACTGAAAAGCTAGGAAGAGAGATAAATCTGATATTACATCTGGGGTTTGCTCAATTCTCTTTTCCTCTCGAATTCTATGAATAAGAGGGGCTATATCTTTTTCGAGATGGTCAGCTAACGGGTCGATGCTGGCAACCGTTTCATCATCGATCCACCACTCGTTAAACTTACCTTCGCCCATGATGTTATCGATGGACGTAATAATCTCTCGTTGCTTCTCTAGATCAATGACCCGCACCCGCTCCTTGTCAGCCTCGTTGCCGTTCTGGCTGAGAAATCCTCGTAAGAGGAGACGCGGAACATAGTGCTGATGCTTTGCCATGGTGATTTCATAATTGCTGTTTGCGATGAAGTCAGTGCAGATTATTGGTCAAGAAAAAATCGGTCAGCACCCTCACCAGCCCCCAAAAAGAAAGGGGTAGCGAATGTCCGCTGTTGGTCATTCCCGGTCGGTCTGGGATTGTCTACGCGCCCTAGAAGGCAACTGGCAGGTTGGTTGTCTTGGTTCCAATATGTGTCCGCCTGCCTCCATCCTTCCTCACTCCTGCCCCACCGCGCCTGCGGCGCGTGGGTTGGGTGATCGTCTAGAGGCAGACGGGAGGCGGCTAGGGCTTGAAGCAGTCGTCATTAGAGGAAATGACCCGCGTGACTCCATTGGAAAATGTGCATTTGAATCTGCCATTTCCAACATCTGTCCTGCTATTCAAGAGAACGCCTTGCGGAACTACGCGTGCTTGACTGATATTGCTTTGTGAAGATGATGCCTGTTGACTAGAATTTTCCTTCTGTTTACAGAAATTATCTATTTCGGCGTGCATCTGAAATTCGCCATTAGCGATAGCTAATTGACGGGCACCATTGCAGTTTCCCGTGGCAGCAAGTTGCCCCGCCCGCTGTCGGATATAATTCCTGTTGCTTTGAGCTATTCGAGTCTGCTCGATAGCGGCGAGCAGCTTTCTCCTTTCCGCGTCGTTTTCAATGTCCCGAAGCTGACGCTGCATATTTTCGATGCCTCGATTAAAATTATCCATGTAGTTGGGTTGGCTCTGCGTAGAACAATTGAGGTAAGGCCCACTTCCCCAGCAACTCGTTGATGAATTTACTTGCGCGTTGCCAATTGAAGGCAAACTGGCGACCGCCAAAATAACGAAAAATCTCATTTGAAATTCCCCTTTGGAATGATTGGTCAAGCCTCTGCGGCTGCTTCCTAGGTGTCCCCATAATGGGGACTGTGCCGTTTACATATACTTAAAGCCCCGGTTCACGAAACGGGGCACTGTTGAATGCAGCGGGGATGGGTGGTTTCACCCGATTATCGAGCGATTATCGATGCCCTGAAAGATGCCCGAACCAAGGCGGAAATCTCGCAACGGGAATTGGCACGCAGGTTGGGCAAGCCTCCATCATTCGTGAACAAGATAGAGCAGCTTGAGCGGCGGATGGACGTGCTGGAGTTCATTGCCATTGCAGAGGCAATGAACATGCAGGCAGTTGAATTGCTCAAGGAGATGCGGAACGCATTACCGGAGACAATCAGCCTGTAGGCTCAGGGGCTTTATGCTCCCTGAGCCTGCCTGATCGGTATGACATTGGCCAAGGTGCGGTCCGTGGCACAATATGCACCCCATGCGTCCATCAGTTTCCGGCGCTTGTCGAGTAGGCCGCCACGTTGATAGGCGCGTTCGACTTCGTTGGGGTTCTGATGTGCCAGTGCCGCCTCTGCTACTTCGCCGGGGAAATCGGTTTCTTCGGCTACCCAAGTGCGGAATGATGAGCGGAAGCCATGCACTGTTATTGGTTCCTTCATACGGCGAACCACTCCGAGCAAGGTCATATTGGACATGCGGTCCCCGTTCGCGCCGGGGAAAATAAAGTTCGTTCCCTCTCGCTTGACGGCCATCGCACTATGTAAAACGGCCAACGCTTCGGGCGATAGCGGGACAATATGTTCCTGCCGCATCTTCATGTGATCCGCTGGCACAGTCCATAGGCCGTTCTCAAAATTGATCTCGTCCCACGTCGCTAGTCGGACTTCCTGTGAGCGGGCGGCAGTCAGGATGACAAATTCCAGCGCCAGCCTGCTCCACGTTCCACCGCTTGCACGAAGCCGGGTTATAAAGGCGGGAACCTCCGCATGGGGCATGGCAGGATGACGCTTGCCACCCATCTGCTTTGGCAGTGCATTGCCAGCCGCTAGAGCGCCTGACGGAGCCTCGGTCGATCGCCAGCCGCGTGCATGAGCGTAATTCAAAACAGAGCATATCCGTTGTTTGACACGCCTCCCGGTTTCGGGGTTGGCCGTCCAAACCTTGGATATGGCTGTGATGATCTCGCCAGCAGTTACGCTGCCGACTGGTTTTGAACCAAGGGTAGGAAAGGCGTAGGCTTCCATTGTATTGATCCACTGATCGCCATGTTTGGCATTGGCCCACTGGTTCTTGTGCGTCTCGTGATAGGTCACCGCTGCTTCGCGAAAGGTGACGGTCTCTGCCTTTGTCTTGCGTTTCTCGGCTAAGAGGTCACGTCCATCCTCACGGGTTGCCTTGCGGGCTTCGGCTGCCTTGGCTCGTGCCGCTGCAAGCGTTACCAACTTGGCGCTGCCAAGACCAATGTCGCGCCGTTTCCCGTCATGCTGGACACGCAGGAGCCAACTTGCCCCGCCGCTGCGGCTAACTCTCAGGAAAAGTCCGTCGCCATCACCGTAGGTGCCCGGCGTTGTCACGGCGGCCTTAACTTCTTTGGCTGTTAGCTTGCCCATGTCAGTTCCCCACGTAATGAGGCTGGTTTACCCACACTCGGAAATTTACCCACATTGTTCCCCACATTTTAACGTGGCTATAGGTGAATGGCAACGAATGACCATGGTCATCGGCGACCATAAAAACCGCAGAAGTCTGCGGCTTTCGGCGTCCGATGGTGAACACTGGTGAATGATAAAATGGCGGAGCGGCAGTCCGCCTAACTAGAATTCAGTCATATCCGAATTGATCCATGAAAGCTCCTAGAATAGGCAGTTTTACTGAAGGCCCGATCAATTGTTTGTCCGAATGCGTCCCATTGCGTTCCCATAAAACCACGCTATTATCGGGGAACGTTTTTGGGAACGAGATGCTGCGACACCATTGGGGTGGTTTTTGGGCAAGTTCGGTTCCCTGATGGGGAGCCATAATGCCCAAAAAGCTTAGTAATGTGCTCACGCCCTTGGCGGTTAAAAATGCAAAGCCCGGTCGCCATGCCGATGGTGGGGGGCTGCATTTGCTGGTGAAGGAAAGTGGTGCCCGGTCATGGGTCTATCGGTTCATGTTGGGCGGCAAGTCGCGCGACCTTGGCCTTGGCCCAGCTGGATCGGATGGCATGTCCCTGTCGAAAGCCCGCGATGCCCGCGACGCGCTGCGTCTTAAGGTGAAAGCTGGGATTGATCCCCTTGAACAACGCCAGCGGGAGGCCGCTGAGGCCCTTGCAGCGGCTCAGGCGGCACAAGTCGCCGGAATGACGTTCAAGACCGTGGCGGAAACCTACATTAGCGCGAATGAGGGTAGCTGGCGCAATGACAAGCATCGGCAGCAATGGAAGAACACGCTAGCGAACTATGTCTATCCGGTGATCGGGGAATTGCCCGTTGCAGAGGTGGGGACTGCCCATGTGCTGCAAATCCTTGAACCGATCTGGAAAGCCAAAGCTGAGACTGCCAACCGCGTGCGCGGTCGCATGGAAACGATCCTTGATGCCGCCAAGGCGCGCGGATACCGGGAGGGGGAAAACCCAGCCCGGTGGCGCGGCCATATAGCGCAAATCCTGCCTGCCCGCTCGCGGCTCACGCGCGGCCATCACAAGGCTATGCCCTATGAGGCAATCTCCGCCTTTGTCGGCGCGCTGGGCAACCGAAAGGCCGTCGCGGCGCTAGCGCTGGAATTTACTATTCTGACTGCCGCTCGCACTGGGGAAGTGATCGGGGCAACATGGGATGAAGTCGATCTGGACAAGGCCATCTGGACCGTCCCGTCCAGCCGCATGAAGGCGGGCAAGGAACATCGCGTGCCACTGCCGCCGCGCGCGGTAGAGATTTTGAAGTCCACGCAAGGGCTGCGCAAGGAATGGCTGTTCCCGGCGATCAAGGGCGGGAAAATGTCCGGCATGGCCATGACCATGCTGCTTCGTCGGATGAAAGTGGATGTAACGGTGCATGGCTTCCGTTCGGGCTTCCGCGACTGGTCTGCCGAATGCACCGGCTATGCTCATGAGGTCGCTGAAATGGCACTGGCGCACACCATCGAGAACAAGGTGGAGCGAGCCTATCGGCGCGGCGATCTGTTCGACAAGCGGCGGCGGCTCATGGACGATTGGGCCACCTATTGCGCCACGATCCCGACGGCTGGTGCCAACGTGACGCCCATTCGGAAGGCAGACTCGATGTAGCGGCTGTTAAACGACGCTCTAGATTGCCTGAAGTTTGATCCGGGCTGACGCCTGTGCCGCGCCTCGCTAGAGTAGGGCTGGGGATAGGCTGGCCGGCCGACAAGCGCGAAAATCCGACGCGCTTCCCCTGCTACCATCGGAGCCGCCACCGGAGAGCGGGATGAACGAATATGAACAGCTGCCCGATGAGCAGCCGGACGCCAGCGCCTATCACGCGGTTCGCGAACTTCATTATGGTCGCATAGATTGGTTGGCCGAGCATATCCGTTGTTCCAACTTCCAAATTGATCCCGAAGTAGCGCGCAAGCTCCTTGCTATGATCGAGGGAACGGATTCCAATTGCTTCTTTGAGATCAGACTTGTCCGCCGGTCTGACATGCCGCCTCGCGCTCATGACCCGCAGCTAAGCGAAATTCGCGACGCAGAAATGGCTATTGAAGTCGCCAGGCTAGGAGGTTTCCGAAGAGGCCACCTAAAGCGTGCGTGCCATAAAGTGGCAGAGGCTTACGGCCTGAAAGCTGATTACGTGGAGAGGCAGGTTCGGTCGCATCGCGATATGGCAATGCAGGCGATTGGGGCAGAAGAGCTGCAACAGGCATACGAGCGTGGAGAAGTGGATTTTTTAGGGCGTCCTAAATCACCATAAACTGGCTTTGTCTGAGGCGATTAGTGCCGTTATTTGAGGTGTTCGTTTTCATCCGGAGGCTTTCCATGAAGTCGAACATCAACCACATCCAGAAACTTGCCTACAGTATCCGAGAGGCTTGCTCGGTTTCCAGTTTGGGCCGGACGACACTCTACAATCACATTGCTGCTGGTCGCCTGCGCGTAACGCGCGTCGGCGGGCGGACCCTCATTCCGGCCGAAGCGCTGCACGCCCTGATCGCCGGAGAGGTGTGAGCCATGTCCCTGAATAAGCAAAACCCCGGCGGGCAGGCCGGGGCTTCGCGCAATCAACTTGACGGCTGGTTGCATCCCTCCATTATCGCATCGGACCGGCAGGCGCAAATGCCTGCCTCCATATTCAGCCTGTCGCCTTGGATGGCGCGGGATATGGCGCGTCTCTGTTTTGGGGAGGCGCGCAATGATTAAGCACGCCTTTCCCGATCATCGGCAGGCCGCGCTTGCCCTCCTTTGCGGAAATTACCCGCTCAACCGCCGGGGCGGGGGGTTCCTGGGCCAGCTTGTAGTCGATCCTTCGCCCTTGAGCGACAAGCAGTCCGATTGGCTGGCGAAGCTCTTGAACCGCGCGGGCCTGCCGCCTTTGGCAGAACGAGGTGGGCAATGACCTATCCCCACACGCCTGGGCACCGGAATGTGGATACGTCCATGGCCGCTGCCGATGCCATAGCGCCTAAGCTGGGACGGCTCCAGCGTATGGCGCACAGGGCAATCCGCGATGCTGGGGCCGCAGGGCTTACCGCCGATGAACTGGCGGCGCGCTTGGGAATGGATCGTTGGTCCATCCAGCCGCGCACCAGCGAATTGAAGCGCAAGGGGCTTATCCGTGACAGCGGGCAGCGCAGGCCGAATGCAACCGGCAAGCTGGCCATTGTCTGGATAGCCTCCTGACTCGCCGCCATGCTCACGGCGCAACCGAGCGCTCGGCATGGCCGCACTTTGAAACTTCACCGGGAAGAGGTTTCCGGTGAAGTTTCAATCACACAGCTCCAGCCGCAGTCGCCCGAAAAACTGACAATTGATCGAGATGGCACGGCTCTTGCTATTAGTAATCCTACTTTAGGTGTAGCAGCACATTCTCCTCACCGCACTGACCGAGGCGGCGCACGCAATCACGCCGATCGGGAGAGCCGCGAGTTAAGCGCCGCACACGTCGGCAATCTCATAGACGCTGCGCGACACGCCGATGCCATTGGCCTGCCGCTCAACCGCATGATTACAATTCACTGGGAGGCGGCTGGCCTACCGTTGGAAGGCATGGCGAAGGCCACTGGGCGTTTCACTGGGCTTATGGCGAAGGCGCTCCAACGGCACGGTAGCCAAACGGCTTGGCTCTGGGTTCATGAGGGCGGCGAACGAGAAGGCGGACACTGTCATATGCTTGCCCATGTGCCAGCCGATCTGGTTCCGGTTGTGAGGAAACTGCAAAAGGGCTGGCTGGGCCGGATAACGGCCAGTCCATATCGTAAGGACGTAATATGCAGCAAACCTATTGGTAGGCGGTTGGGAATTGAGGCAAGCAATCCTGATCTTTATGCTGCCAATTTGAACACCGTGCTGGAATATGTCCTGAAAGGAGCGAGCCAAGAAGCAACGTCGCATTATGGCCTGACGCGCCTGAAAGGGGGCGGATATGTCATTGGCAAGCGCTGCGGCACTTCACAGAATATCGGTGCGAAGGCACGGTCGATTGCAAGGCCGTAACGATCCTTGTCACTGGCCGACGTACTGACCGTTCGGCGCAAGGCGGCAACTTCCTGCGACAAAGCTTCCATCGGGGCACATCGTTATCGGCCCGTTACCACCCACAAAACGGCCATTAGGCGTTATACGGGGCGTGCCACCTACGAACGAGCCGTCGGGGGCCATTTGAGGCTGACCACCCACAAACCGGCCGTTCGGTGCCATCCTGCAAGTGCTGATCACGTAGGTTCCGTCAGGACACATCTGCGGCGGAGGAGGAACGTGGATTACGTTTGGCGAAGAAAACCGAGTTCCGCTCATGGGACCAACCAGAGGGGCAGCAGGCGGGGCGGGTTGTGTCGCGACTATATTTCCAGAAGGAAGGGCGCAACCGCCGCCCAATCCGCATCCAATGAAATAGCCCAGCATTTGGGCTACCTGTGCCTGCTGTTGTTGACGAGCAATTTCGGCAGCAAGTTGCCGAGCGCGCTCTTGCTGCAATGCCTGATTATATAAATCAGGTTCCGGCACAGCCTTATCCATTTGGCCGAGAAGATCGCGAGCCAAGCTATCGTTCCACCGAGCAGCTATTTGCAGTTGGGATAATCCCACTTCCTTGTATCCATTATTGAAATTCAGTATCGCCAAGTGGGTAATTGAAGGAATATGACCGCCTGTGGCTGCTTTGAAATACCATGAAGCTGCACAATATATTGCATCGCAACCTTGTATTTTTCTTTCTTCAGCGAGGGTAGCGATCCTATGAGCTGCTTCGGGTTTTGACGATTGGCTCCATTTCTCGACAGCTTTCCTTACGTCTCCTTTCTCATATGCCTTATCCCCACTAGATAAGGCATCGGCTTGTGCAGGCGAAGAAAAGATCGCGAACAAAATCGCAGAGAATATCATGATCCTAGATCGCGCTTTGATCTGCTGAATTTTTGCGATTGTAATTTTCATGCTATCATGCACTTTCAAACGATGGAATGAAACAAACAATCTGCATCTCCTTCACCAATTACACGACATGTAGTTGGATTGCAGGCAATCATCCGCCAATTTCTGAGCCGTCTCGAGTTGATCTTTTGGCATTTCCTTTTCGATCATTTCGATAGCTTTCTTGGATTCTTCCCAGCCTTGAGCGGCTGCTATGGAAAGCCAAGCATATGCCCCTACCATACTTTCGGGGACGCCCCGGCCGGACACATACAGGCGGCCAAGCTGATCCTGAGCGACAGGGTTCCCGTTCAAAGCGGAACGGCGGAACCAGTTAGCAGTTTCGATGACGCTCTTGGGAACGCCACGCCCCTCCCGGTAGCTCAGCCCCATTCGGAATTGCGCCCACGAGTTGCCTTGATCTGCTGCTAGCCGAAGCCATTTGACGGCCTCAACATAGTTGGGTGAACGCGCCTTACCCTCTTTGAGCATCTGCTCCATCAGCATTTGGGCTTCCGGATCGCCCTCGGTGGCTAGCTTATATGCTATCGACCGCGCTTCCTCGTAGCGGCCGCCGAAATAGGCTTGGCGCGCCATGGCGACGGTTTTCCCCTCATCTGCAAGTGCCGAGGGCTGCGCACTCACGTAGACACTTCCAAGACAGCAAGCGGACACCGCAAAGACGGTAAGTAACCGATTGATCGACTGCATCTTCTTCCCCCAAACGCACACCCCAAGCTGGTGATAACGAGAAGGAAATGGGTCGTAAATACCGTGGATGTAAATGCGGTGTGGGGCGATCAATTGCCGGGTGCCAAGGGTTTCCGGAAATACGGACGATCAGAATGTCCTGCCCCGATTGGGAGCCGTAATCCGGGCGAGCCGGAAAACGGCTGGTTTTTCCCAAGAAGCCTTTGCGGATGCCAGCGGCATCGACAGATCACATATGGGCAAGATTGAGCGCGGCGAACGCAATATCACCCTGCTGAATCTGGTCCGGATCGCCCATACTCTGAATTGTCGGCTCTCGGAGATACTCGCAAAAGCCGATCTCTGAAACTCATGGTGCCGCGCTGGAATACCGCTCGCCAGAAATGGATTGGCGTTAAGCCGCCGCTGCCTTTGGTCGCTTCGCTTCGGTCGCACGACCGGCGTTGGTAAAAGTCACTGACTCGTCTGGGTAGAGGGCGCTGTCTGGGACGCCCCCTGCGACAAAGCGTTGCCGATCATCTCAGCGACGGCCATTCGCCGCTCCTCGCTGGTAAGATCGCGAAAACCTCCGGTCGCCTGCTGAACGCTCACGTTTCGCGCATTCGTCAGCACACCGCCGACTTCCTTTGCTGCCTGCTCCAAAGTGGCGTTCGCCAGAACAACGTTTCCATGCTTGATTGCACGATCATAATTTTTCTGAAGAGCATTTAGGCGAAATGCCTGTGAAGCAATGGGTATGGATGACACATCCTCCAAATATGCCTTCCGCACAGCCTCGAAAATCGGCCGCCATTTACCGCCCGCTTCGAATTTGGGATGCTCCGGGTTGTAGGTACGGACCTGTTGGATGGTCGTCTCAATACCAAAATCCTCGCGGATCATCACCACCAGCTCCGCTGGTGACGAAAATCGCGCGAGCGCCTGCACGATAAAGAGTTTCGCTTCGTTTGATAGATCAGCCATTGGTCATCCTGTGGGGGTCAGGTGAGGGTGTAACACGCTCTATTGCCACGGCGAAAGGGGTGGCGTTTTATCATCGAACGCATCATTCAAATGCCGAGGGGCATCTATGAAAGACACGCCGCAAAAGTGCTTCCGACCAAATCCGAGGGTGGAAGCCCTCGCGCGCGAGGCAGCGACCGATCCTCGCTTGACCGATGAGCAGCGCGAACAGGCGGCGGCACGCCTCCGCGATCTGGGAAAGATTCAGGCCGCAAACAAAGCACAGCAAATGCGTGACTAGCGAAAGCCGTATCGGGGAACCTTTATGGGAACCGAACCACAATTCCCGAAATTATCTAATAAAATCAATGATAATTGGCGGAGCGGCAGGGATTCGAACCCTGGATACGCTTTTGGCGTATACTCACTTTCCAGGCGAGCGCCTTCGACCACTCGGCCACCGCTCCGCATTGCACTGGAAGTCGCGCTCCCTATCGCGGCGCGGGCGGCTAGGCAAGGGGATGCTTTACTTTCCTGTGCGGCCGCGCTCCGATTGCGGCATGATCCGTTTTCTCGCGCCCGCGCTGCTCGCTTTCCTCCTTTCCTCCACCGCCG
>TARA_R110000787_G_scaffold16622_42_pt1 | contig 28369 bp, 29 predicted proteins | sample TARA_R110000787 | Tara Oceans TARA_R110000787 (sample SAMEA4397920) | marine metagenome | biome: Polar Biome; feature: [DCM] deep chlorophyll maximum layer (ENVO:01000326); material: water (ENVO:00002006), including particulate matter (ENVO:01000060) such as... | depth 35 m | reverse complement strand
GCCACAGATACTGACCCTTTCCGGCATCGGTCCGGGCAGCAAACTCCAGGAACTGGGTATCACACCAGCCGCAGAATCCCGCGATGTCGGCAGCAACCTGCAAGACCATCTGCAGGTTCGCATGGTGTTCAAGACGAAGCAGCCGATTACCCTGAACGATCAGGTCAACAACCCGGTCAAAAAGGCGATGATGGGACTGGAATTCCTGCTGCACCGGCGCGGCCCGCTGACCATGGGGGCCAGCCAGGTCTGTGCCTTTGTCAAATCCCGGCCGGAAGTTGCCACGCCGGACATCCAGTTCCATGTCCAGCCGCTGAGCGCCGACAAACCCGGCGAAGGACTGCACAAGTTTTCCGCCTTCACCTCATCGACCTGCCAGCTGCGGCCGGAAAGCCGGGGTCATCTGGACATCACCTCGCCGGATGCGCATGACTATCCAAAGATCCACCCGAATTATCTGGCCACCCATACTGACCAGCAGGCCGCGGTTGACGGCATGAAGCTCAGCCGGAAATTTGCCGCGACCAAAGCCCTGTCAGAAGCGATTTCCGAAGAATGGCTGCCCGGTCCGGATGTGCAGACCGACGAGCAGTATCTCGCCGCCGCCCGCCGCATTGCCCAGACCATCTATCACCCCGTCGGCACCTGCCGCATGGGCACCGACGACCATGCCGTCGTCGATCCGCGCCTGCGCGTCCGGGGTATTGATGGCCTGCGTGTCGCAGACGCCTCGATCATGCCCACCATCACCTCCGGCAACACCAACGCCCCGGCCATCATGATCGGCGAAAAAGCCGCTGAAATGATCCTCAGGGATGCAAAAGGCTAGGCCCCTGCGACCGGTCAGTATCTGGAATCATGCATGGCGCCGGAGAAACGTGCCGGCAGCAAACCGCCCTGGAACCAGCTGACAAGCGTATAGATGCTGTAGACCGGCACGCCGAGTTCGGCCCGCAGGTCGGCGGCATAGGGGGCCATGTTGGTGCATTCCAGCACGATGGCACCGACATCCGGATGCTTCGTCATCAGTTCACGCCCGGCATCACGCAGATCAAGGCGGGCGAGATCCACATCCAGATCCGGCTCGTCATCAAGAATGACGCGGGTGAACTCACGCCCTGATTCCGTGCCGACAACCGGCACATCGACCGGCGCACCGGCATTGATCAGATGTTGTTCGGTCAGACTTTCCTTGGAAATCGTGATCACCCCGACCCGCTTGCCCGGCGGCAGGAAACGCTGCACCAGCGCGATCTGGGAAAGTGACGAGGCGGCAACCGGCACACCGACAGCCGCTGCCAGATCCTGTTGAAACAGCGACAGAAACCCACAGGTCGTGGTGATACCGTCCACGCCTTCCTCGACCAGCGACTTTGCGGTCTCGATAAAGGCGTCTTTCAGACCGGCAGCACCCTTGCGCACCACCAGATCCGGGGTTGCCCCGCGAACCGTGCGGTAGAAGACCGGAAACGGCCAGGTCGCGGCATTGCCCATATCCCCGACAATCCGGGGAAACCGGGTTTCCAGCATCAGGATTCCAACGGCTGCGCCGTAGATTGTCTTGCCGCCATGCACTTTCATCATTTGCTCTCCCGCGTTGCCAGGTCACCGGACCCGGATTTCTGATTCAGCGATCCCGGTTGCAGATAAATCCGCGCCAGGCTTTCCCGCACGACCTCCATGATCTGGTCCTGCCGTTTGCCGATATGACCGCCGAGGCGTTGCAGGGCGAGATCACGGTTGCCGTCCAGCAAGGCCTGCAACAGCGCCAGATGTTCGCCCTGGGTCTCCCGGCGGCGGTTCTCCATGTCGATCCAGCGGACGAATCTGATGCGCTCATTCAGGCCGCGCAGAGTGCGGGTCATTTCCGCATTTCCCGCGCAATCAACCAGCGCCTCATGAAAATGTTCATCCAGCCGGACCAGTTCCCGGACATCCCGGTCGCCTTCATCCGGCCCGGTTTCCTTCAGAAACTGCATCAGCCCTGCCAGACGCTCCGCCGGGCCGGTCTCTGCAATCCGGCGCACCGCAGCTTCCTCGATCACCCGTCGCAGTTCATACAGGTCCAGAATTTCCTGCGGGTTCAGATCGCGGCAGAAGAAACCGCGCCCGCGTTCAAACGACAGCAGGTTTTCGGCTACCAGCCGGTTCAGTGCTTCCCGCAGCGGCGTGCGGCTGGCACCCAGTTGCTCAGACAGCAGCACTTCATTGATACGCTCGCCGGGACGCATCTCAAACCCCACGGACATATCCTTGACCGTCTCATAGACGCGATTAACGCTGCTCGCTGTCATCTTCTGGCTTCTTTCCTGCAACGGCACCTTGTCGATCAGCGCCCTTGACCGATTTTAACGAAGCTGTTTAGTATTGTATACAGTTTTAAATACAGAACGGAACACGGTGAAAATGTCTCAGGAACGCCCGAACAGCCTTACCGGCGCGGAAGCCATGGTTCATATGCTGAAGGCTTATGGGGTGAAGCATATTTTCGGCCTCTGCGGCGACACATCGCTGCCGTTCTATGATGCCCTGTTCCGGATGGACCACGGCATCGACCATATCCTGACCCGTGACGAACGCTGTGCGGCCTATATGGCGGACGGCTATGCCCGGGTTACCAATCGCATTGGCGTCTGTGAGGGACCAAGCGGCGGTGGCGCGACCTATATTGCACCGGGTCTGGTTGAGGCGAATGAGTCCTCTGTTCCGATTCTGGCGATCAATTCCGATGTCTCCACCACCTCCACCGGGCGGTATCCGCTGACCGAACTGGACCAGAAGGCGCTGTTCCGGCCCCTGACCAAATGGAATGGCGTGCTGGATAACGCAGCGACCCTGCCACGTATGGTCCGCACCGCCTTTCGCGCCATGACAACCGGACGCCCCGGTGCGGCTCACCTTGCTTTTCCGATTGATGTCCAGCGGGCAGAAACGCCGCCGGACGAACTCTGGGCCGACCCGGCGCATCAGAGCTACCCGGCCTGGGCGTCCGCGCCGGACCCGGCGAATGTGGCCGTTGCCATTGAGCTGCTGCTGAAATCATCCTCACCCATGATCATCTGCGGCGGCGGACCGGTGATCTCCGGTGCCATGGACGAGCTGCAGCGCTTCGTTGAACGCCTCGACCTGCCCGTTGCCACCTCGGTCAGCGGCAAGGGGGTGATCGCCGAGACCCATCCGAACTGCCTTGGTGTTGTCGGCTCGAATGGTGGCTGCGATGCAGCTACAGCAGCAGTTGCCGCCGCTGATCTGGTGATCTTCATCGGCTGCCGTGCCGGTTCGGTCACCACCGAACGCTGGTCGATCCCGAAAGCCGGGGCAAAGATCATCCATATTGATTCCGACCCGATGGTCATCGGTGCCAGCTTTGATACAGATGTCGCCCTGGTCGGTGACGCCCGCCTGGCGCTGGCCGCCTTCAACATGCTGCTGGATGGACTGGGCGACCGGGATATGCCCGGTGGCTTCAATGGCGGCGCCGTCGCTGCGAAAGTACAGACCGCCCGGCAAACCCGGTTCCGCGGACTGGCCACATCTGACGCCACCCCGATACTGCCCGAACGGGTGGTCGATTCCCTGAACCGCCTGCTGCCGGACAATTCCGTGGTTGTCGCCGATCCCGGCACCCCCTGCCCCTACATGTCAGCCTATCTGACCATGAAGAAACCCGGTCGGCGCTACATCACCAACCGGGCACATGGCGCGCTGGGTTATGCGCTGTCGGCTTCCATGGGTGCGCATATCGGCCGTCCCGATGCAAAAACCGTTTCCATCATGGGCGATGGCAGTTTTGCCTTTACCGCCGGTGAATTTGAAACCGTTGTCCGGCGCAACATGCCGATCACCTTCATTGTGTTCTCCAACAGCGTTTTCGGCTGGATCAAGGCCGGTCAGAAATCCGGTTTCGGCAAACGCTTCTTTTCAGTCGACTTCAACCGTACCGACCATGCCGCCGTGGCATCGGCCTATGGCATCAAGTCATGGCGTGTGGAACAGCCGGGGGAACTGGATGCTGCCCTGGCCGCCGCGCTGGCCCATGACGGACCGTCACTGGTCGATGTCATCAGCCAGCCGCTACAGGATGCCGCAGCACCGGTCAGCGAATGGATTGCCTGATCAGAAGAAATACGGCGAATCGGCTAGCGTTTCCGGAGATCGCCCTGATATGCTGATTGTTACATAAAAAATTGCGCCGGAAAGGCGTGATTAACGGTTAAAATCAGCCGGTTGGACCGGCGAGAAGAGCTTCGTTGACAATTTATCGATAAATTGCCAACGTTAGGTGTCGTCCAACAGGATGACACAGGGAGCAGGACGCCCCGGCGTTCTGGCACACAACAGGAAAAGGGGGTCCCCTTCATGTCGACTTTCATCAAAACCACGACGGCAGCCATTGTTGGTCTGTCGGTTGCCAGCTTCGCCGTAGCGGCGCAAGCCCAGACGAAATGGGATATGCCTGTCGCCTATGCGGCCGGTAACTTCCACACCCAGACTGCCGTTGCCTTCGCCGATGCCGTGAAAACAGCCACCGGCGGCAAGCTTGTGATCACCGTCCATCCGTCGGGTTCACTGTTCAAGGGTAACGAAATCAAGCGTGCGGTTCAGACCGGTCAGGCACCGATCGGTGAGCGCCTTCTGAGCGCCCACGAAAACGAAAACCCGATGTTCGGTGTCGATTCAATTCCGTTCCTCGCCACTTCCTTCGCAGATGCGTCGAACTTGTGGAAAGCTGCAAAGCCGGAACTCGCCAAGCTGATGGATGAACAGAATCTGGTTCTGCTCTATTCCGTTCCCTGGCCGCCGCAGGGCTTCTATTTCAACAAGGAAGTCAATTCGGTTGCCGATGCCAAGGGCGTCAAGTTCCGCTCCTACTCAACCGCAACGGCACGTATTGCCGCTCTGATGGGTATGGCTCCGGTTCAGGTTGAAGCTGCTGAAATCTCACAGGCTTTCGCTACCGGTGTTGCCGAAAGCATGATCTCCTCCGGTTCAACCGGTTATGACCGGAAGATCTGGGAACATGTCAGCCACTTCTACGAAGTGAACGCCTGGCTGCCGCGCAACTACATCTTCGCCAACAAGGACGCCTGGAACGCCCTCGACGAAGATACCCGGAACATCGTTCTTGGTGTTGCCGAACTGGCCGAACGCTCGGGCACGCTCGAATCCGAAAAGCTCACGGACTGGTACAAGGGTGAGCTCAAGGCAAACGGCATGACCGTGGCTGTTGCCGGCGACAAGCTGAAAGGCGAGCTGCAGAAAATCGGCGAAACCATGGCTGCTGAATGGCTGGAAAAAGCCGGTGCATCCGGCAAGGCCGTCGTCGATGCCTACAAGAAGATGTAGTTTCTGATACTGCATCAGGTTAACCGGCCCGCAGGTCTCAAACCCTGCGGGCCGATCTGCCGGGCGGAGGAGGGGGTCCGACGCCGTTGATGTCATTCCAAGGGGGAATACATGTCTGCATTGCGCTCAGTCGGTCGGACGCTGCGCCCGATTCTGGACTCTGTTTACAAATTTTGCGGCTATCTGGCTGCCGGGTTTTTGCTCATCATTCTGGCGATCATCGTCATCCAGATGATCTCCCGCTGGGTGCTTGATCTGGCCCAGCTCATGCGCAGCCTCTTCGGTGAGGGTGCTGCAGACTGGGTCCTCGCCAACATGGCCTACCAGTTCCCCGGATCGACCGATTATGCCGGTTATTCGATGGCTGCCGCGTCCTTTTTTGCGATGGCCTATACCCTCAACAATGGCGCCCATATCCGGGTCAGCCTGGTCCTCAGCAAGCTGCATGGACTGCCCCGCCGGATCGGTGATATCTGGTGTTTCGGCATCGGCTTCTTCTTCGCTGCCTACTTTGCCTGGTACGCCATCCGCGCCACCTACTGGTCGCACAAACTGCATGACATCAGTCAGGGACAGGATGCGACACCGGTCTGGATTCCCCAGGTTCCGATGGCCATCGGAACTACCATTCTGGCAGTTGCCCTGCTGGATCATCTTATCCGCGTGATCTTCGTCGGTGAAACCGACCTGTCTGCCGAACGCGTTGCTGAAAACAAGGGGGAATAGATCGATGGAACAGGCACTGCTCACAACGATTTTCCTCTTCACGCTGTTCTTCCTGCTCGGTTCCGGCGTCTGGGTAGGGCTGTCACTGCTCGGCGTCGCCCTGATCGGCATGGAACTGTTCACCAACCGTCCGGCTGGTGATGCCATGATCACGACCATCTGGACCTCATCCTCCAGCTGGTCGCTGACCGCCCTGCCACTGTTCATCTGGATGGGTGAAATTCTCTACCGAACCCGGCTGAGCGAAGACATGTTCCGGGGGCTGGCCCCCTGGATGGCGCCGCTTCCCGGTCGCCTGCTGCATACCAATGTGGTCGGCTGCACGATCTTTGCTGCGGTGTCCGGCTCTTCTGCCGCTACCCTGACCACGGTCGGCAAGATGTCGATCCCGGAACTGCGGAGCCGCGGCTACCCGGAGCGGATGATTATCGGCACCCTCGCCGGTTCGGCCACTCTCGGCCTGATGATCCCGCCGTCACTGACGCTTATTGTCTATGGCGTTACCATCAATGAATCGATTTCCAAACTGTTCATGGCGGGTGTGTTTCCCGGCCTGATTCTGGCCGCCCTGTTCATGGGTTATGTGGCCTACTGGTCGGTTGTTTATCGCAAGGAAGTCCCGCCCGCCGAACCGTCAATGACACTGATGCACCGGATCAGCGAGGCCCGCTTCCTGATACCGGTCATCTGTCTGGTGATCTTTGTCATCGGCTCGATGTATATGGGCATCGCCACCGCAACAGAAGCCGCCTCTATCGGCGTCATCGGGGCGATGGTACTGGCTGCCCTGCAGGGATCGCTCAATTTTGCGACCTTCCGGGAAAGCCTGCTGGGCGCTACCCGCACCTCCTGCATGATCGCACTTATTCTGTCCGGTGCAGCCTTCCTGTCCCTGTCGATGGGCTTTACCGGGCTGCCCCGGGCGCTCGCCGCCTGGATTGATTCCCTGCATCTGTCGCCTTATGTGCTGATCTTCGCGCTGACCATTTTCTACATCATCATCGGCTGTTTCCTCGACGGTATCTCGTCGGTGGTGCTGACCATGGCGGTGGTCGAACCGATGATCCGGGCGGCCGGGATCGATGTTATCTGGTTCGGCATCTTCATCGTCGTCGTGGTGGAAATGGCGCAAATCACGCCACCCATCGGCTTCAACCTGTTCGTATTGCAAGGCATGACAGAACATCAGATCGGCTATATCGCGCGCTGCGCCCTGCCGTTGTTCTTCCTGATGTGCATCATGGTCGTGATCCTTGTCATCTTCCCGGAAATTGCCACCTGGCTGCCGGACAACATGCGAACCAGACCGGGAACCTGACTATATGCCTGACTTTATCAAGACCGAGACCCGTGGCACGACAGCCATCATCACCCTGAACAGACCGGAGGTGATGAACGCCTGGAATACACGGATGCGGGAAGAAATCCTGACCGCAATGGCGGGCTTCGCAAAGGACAGTGCCATCAGGGCACTGATCTTCACCGGTGCCGGAGACCGCGCCTTCTGTGCCGGTCAGGACCTCAATGAAGCCAAGGATCTTGATCCGGATTCCGCCGTCGAATGGATTGAGGAATGGCGTACCCTCTACACCGCTTTCCGGACCTTCCCGAAACCGGTGATCGCGGCCCTGAATGGTGTCTCCGCTGGCTCGGCCTTTCAGGCCTGTCTGATGATGGATATCCGCGTCGCCCATCCGGGGGTGCGACTGGGCCAGCCGGAAGTGAAATCCGGTATCGCCAGCATTACCGGGCCGTGGATCATGAATGCCATGTTCGGCCTGTCACGGACAACGGAACTGGCGCTTTCCGGTCGCCTGATGATGGCCGACGAAGCCACGAATGCCGGCATTGTCCATCATCTCGTCGAACAGGATCAGGTCATGCCGACGGCACTGCGCCTTGCCGATGAAATGGGCAACCTGCCGGGCACAGCTTTCGGCCTGACCAAGCGCTGGCTGGCCGAGATGACCCAGCCCGGTTTCGATGCAGCGTTCGAGGCCGCCCGCCGCTACCATCGTGAAGCCTATGAATCCGGCGAACCACAGCGTGAAACAGCCGGGTTCGTCACCAAGAAAAAGGCGTGAGCGGGGAACGCGCAGAAACCCATGCCGCGCTGCTGATCAGCGCGGCAGCCACCCGGCCCGATCATGTCCTGCTGGACTGGCAGGGGCGCGCAATTACCACCGATGAAGTCTGTCAACAGGCACAGACTCTGGCCGCCGGTCTGCGGGCCGCAGGTGTGCAGGCCGGTGATGCGGTCGCACTCATGCTCGACAACCATCCTGACCATGTTGCGCTGATCTTTGCCCTGGCCCTCAGCGGCGCTGTATGGGTTCCCCTGAACCCGAAGCTGAAGGGCCCGGCAATCCGTCACATCATTCAGGTGACAGACCCGGTCCTGGGCGTCGCTGACGATGACCATGCCGCCAATATCAGGGAAACCGGCTTCAGCCGTCCCGTCCTGACGCTGGCAGACCTGATGGCCACGGCTGCCGGCACCACCCCGCCCGCAGGTGAGGATCTGACCGGAGAGAGCACCCGCACCATCCTGTTTACCTCCGGCACCACCGGCGCACCCAAGGGTGTCATCGTGACCGAACGGATGCTGTTATCGGCCAGCCGCTTTGCCGCCATGGCATCCGGTGCACAACCCGGCCACCGGTTTCATTTCTGGGAACCGCTGATCCATGTCGGCGGTGCGCAGATGCTGGCACTGGCGCTGGAACAACAGGCGACGCTGGTGATGGTTCCCCGGTTTTCCGCCAGCCGGTTCTGGGACGAGGTTCGCGACGGACGCGTCAGCCGGGCGCATTATCTGGGCGGCGTGCTGGATATCCTGCTGAAACTGCCGCCGGACCCGAAGGACCGGGATCACGGGCTGGAGCTGGCCTTCGGTGCCGGGGCACGCCCGGAAGTCGATGCCGCCTTTCGCGAACGCTTTGGTGTCCGGCTGGTCGAAGTCTATGGCATGACCGAAGCTTCAAGCTTCTCGACCATCAATCATGACGGTGTTGCGGGTTCCATCGGCAAGGCGGCCCCCGGCGTTACCATAACCCTGCGCGACCCGGAAGGTCGCGTTGTGCCAGACGGCGAACGGGGCGAGATTGTGCTGCAGACCGATCCGCCGACACTGATGACCCCCGGCTATCTGGGCAACCCGAAGGCAACGGCAGAACTGCTGCAATCCGACGGTCTGCATACCGGTGATATCGCCTGGCGGGATGCAGACGGGAATTATTTCTTCTCGGGCCGGTCAAAAGACATGATCCGCCATAAGGGAGAGAACGTCTCCGCCTGGGAAGTCGAGCGCGTGCTGAACGACCACCCCGCCATCGCGGAAAGCGCCGTCATCGGCGTTCCCGGTGCCCTGGGTGAAGAGGATATCATGGCATTCCTGCGCACCGCCGCAGGCACCACACTCGATCTGACCGAACTGAAGGTCTGGTGTGCGGAACGCCTCGCCGCCTTCCAGATGCCCCGCTATATCCGCCGGGTCGAAGCCTTTGACCTCACGCCGTCAGAACGCATCAGGAAGGGTGGCCTGCCGCGAGATACCAGCGACGCGGAGATATTCTGACCCTCCCGTGACGGTCAGATACAGACTGCCCGTGACCATCCCTCCGGAATAGGGCTATCCTGTCCGGACATATCCGAATTACAGGGGAGGAACGACCAATGCCCGCATTTGAAAATACCATGAAGAAGAAGCTGGAAGCCGGAGGTTGTGTCTTCTCACTGACCGCCTCGGCCATGCGCCAGCCGGGTATCGCGCTGATGGCTAAGGAATGCGGGTTCGACTGGCTGTTCATCGATACCGAACACAGCAGCATGGATGTGGATACCGTCTCGGCGCTCTGCGTTGCCGCCCTGCCAACCGGGGTAACGCCAATTGTCCGCGTACCCGGTCATCAGTCCTTCCATGCCTCGCGTGTCCTCGACGGTGGTGCCATGGGTGTCGTGGTGCCGCATGTAAATACGGTTGAAGAAGCGCAGGCCGTTGTCACCAACTGCCGGTTCCCGCCGCTCGGTCTGCGGTCACTGACCGGCCTGTCACCACAGCTCGGCTATCAGCCGACACCCATGGATGAGGCGACCCGGGTTCTGAATGACCTGACCTTCGTCACGGTGATGGTTGAAACACCGGAAGCCGTCGAAAATGCCGACGCCATCGCTGCCGTGCCCGGCATTGATTGTGTTATGGTGGGCTGCAACGATCTGGCGGCCACCATGGGAATTGCCGGAAAACTGGGTGATCCGAAGATCGAGGCCGCCCTGAAAACCGTGATCGAGGCCTGCGCCCGACATAACAAATATCCGGGTATGGGCGGCGTATATGCTCATCCGCTGATGGAAAAATATATCGGGATGGGGGTCCGCTTCTGTCTGGCGGGCGGCGATCATTCCCTGATGATGAGTGCCGGACGTGACCGCATGAATTTCCTCAGCCGCTTTCAGGCGTAAGACCGGCCGCTCCGGGAAAATACCGGACATTTTCCCGGATTTACGGTTCAGCTGACAGAATCCTTGCGGTTCCCGGCGGGATGGGTTTGAAATCGCGCCCTTCGCCGACTGACCCTGAGCAACACCGGGAGCACCGCGATGGCGGGCAATGAAAATTACGTCTATCTGTTCGACACCACACTGCGCGACGGCCAGCAGATGCAGGGGGTGGATTTCACCACCGTCGACAAGCAGGCCATTGCCCTGGAACTGGATGCCCTTGGTGTAGATTACGTCGAAGGTGGCTGGCCCGGCGCCAACCCGACAGATGATGCCTTCTTCGCTGAACCGCCGGAACTGTCTACCGCAAAGCTGGTTGCCTTTGGCATGACCCGGCGTCCCGGTCGCTCCGTCGAGAATGATCCCGGATTTCAGGCCCTGCTGACCACCGGTGCCCGCTCCGTCTGCTTCGTCGGCAAGTCCTGGGATTTCCATGTCGATGTGGCACTGGAAATCCCGCGTGAGGAAAATGTCGAGATGATCGCCGATTCCGTCCGCCATGCGACCGGCCGGATGGAACAGGTAATGTATGATGCCGAGCATTTCTTCGATGGCTACAAGAACAACCCGGACTATGCCCTGTCCTGCCTGAAGGCTGCCCATGATAACGGCGCCCGCTGGGTCGTGCTCTGCGATACCAATGGCGGCACCCTGCCGGACGAAATCGAACGGATTGTCGGCGAGGTCTGTCAGCATATTCCCGGCAGCCATCTTGGTATTCACTGTCATAACGACACCGGTAATGCGATCGCCAACTCACTGGCCGCCGTGCGCGCCGGTGCACGACAGGTTCAGGGCACCCTGAACGGGTTGGGAGAGCGCTGCGGCAATGCCGATATCATCACGCTGATTGCCAACCTGAAGCTGAAAATGGGTATGGATGTCGGCATCAGTGACGAGGGTGTTACGAAGCTCACCCATATTTCCCGGATGCTCGATGAACGGCTGAACCGTGCGCCTAATCGTGGTGCACCTTTCGTCGGCGAAAGCGCCTTTGCCCATAAAGGCGGGCTGCATGTCTCCGCGGTTGAGAAAGACCCCCGGACTTACGAACATATTGACCCGTCCCTGGTCGGCAACAACCGTCATATTGTCGTCTCGGATCAGGCCGGACGGTCAAACATCCTCGCCCGGTTCCGCGAGATCGGGGTCGAGATCGACCCGAAGGACAAGCGGGTGACCCGGCTGGTTGAAGTGGTGAAGGAACGCGAGGCCCAGGGCTATGCCTATGACGGTGCAGAAGCCAGTTTCGAACTGCTGGCCCGGCGCCTGCTGGGCGACATGCCGACCTATTTCCAGCTCTCCAGCTTCCGGGTCATTGATGAACGTCGCTGGAATGCCCGTGCGGAAGAAGTCACCCTGTCGGAAGCAACCGTAAAATTGCAGGTCGGCGATGATGAATTCATGAGCGTTGCCGAAGGTAATGGTCCGGTCAATGCCATCGACGGGGCCATGCGCAAGGTGCTGATTGATTGCTATCCGACACTGACCGATCTGCGTCTTGTCGACTACAAGGTACGCATTCTGACCCCGAATGACGGCACCGAGGCGGTAACCCGCGTCCGCATCGAAAGCGCCAGTGGCCGTGGCCGGTCGGCCCATAACTGGTCGACCATCGGTGTTTCCACCAACATCATTTCAGCCTCATTCAACGCGTTGCGCGACTCCATCACCTACAAACTGTTCAAGGACGGCGTCGCGACCGAGCATCTGAAAGATACTTCGCCCCGGCGGACTTCCGACTGATGGCAGGGACTGACGGCAGATCTGCGGCGGCAGGGTCCGGCGGCCCGGCGATTATCCTGATCGATCCGCAGCTCGGTGAAAATATCGGCATGTGCGCCCGTGCCATGCTGAATAACGGGCTGACAGACCTCCGGCTGGTCCGCCCCCGTGACGGCTGGCCCAGCGAAAAGGCCGTGGCATCCTCCTCCGGTGCGCTGGAAAAAGGTGTCGAGGTAAAGGTGTTCGAGACAACGGCGGAAGCCATTGCTGACCTTCAGGGAGTCTATGCCACCACGGCCCGCCCCCGCGCCATGACCCAGGTGGTCATGACCCCGCGCGCCGCGGCAACCGACATGCGGTCCCGGGTCAATACCGGTCAGCAGATCGGCATTCTGTTCGGGGCTGAACGCAAGGGGCTGCATAACGACGATGTGGCGCTGGCCGATGTGGTGGTGGAAGCCCCGCTGAATCCGGCTTTTTCCTCACTCAATCTGGCACAGGCTGTTCTGCTCGTCGGTTATGAATGGTATCAGGCCGGTGTCGAGAAGGCCCCGGTTGAGCAGGTCATGGGCGATACCCGCCCGGCCAACCGCGAAGAGCTGATCGGTCTGTTCGAACATCTGGAACGGGAACTCGATGACTGCGGTTTTCTGCTGCCTGTCGAGAAACGCCCGACCATGACCCGCAACATCCGGAATATTTTCCTGCGCGCCAACATGACGGAACAGGAAGTCCGCACCTTGCGCGGCGTGATCGTCGGGCTGGTCAAATATGGCGGACGTTACCGGAAAACCGATTAACGGCCTGTCGTCACCAGTTCAGCGGCGGCTTCACCGGCAATGCGGCCGAGGGCCACAGCAGTCAGCAGACCATTCCCTGAAAGATAGCCCCAGACCGCCGGGCCGGAGACACCACGCGCCGCGCCACCACCGGCAAACAGATTGGGCAGTAACGAGCCGTCCGGCCGCATGAGCCTTGTCCGGTCATCAACCGTCAGCCCACCCTGCGTGTGGAACAGCGTGCCGGTCACGCGGATTGCGTAGAACGGCCCTGAAAGCGGCGGCTTTTGCGTGAAATCACGACCGAAAGCATCTTCACCCTCACCCGCCTGCAATCTGGCAACCTCATCCAGGGTTTTCTGCAAAGCCTCGGCAGGCAGGTCCGTCAGCGCAGCCAGCGCAGCCGGATCGTCCGCCTTGCGGACCGCCCCGGCCTTTTCCGCCTGACGATAATCATCGAAGGTCATGCCGAGATCATGCAGGCGCTGATCGTAAATATCCCAGGCGATACCTTCCGGCTGGGCCAGAACATCGACGGCCTGTTCCGAGTAACCCTGATTCTCGTTGGAAAACCGTTCGCCCGCCAGATTGACCTGAATGCCGCCTTCCATCATCAGCGCCCAGCTGATCAGAACCGCATGCGGCCAGGCGACAGAGCCATGTCCCTGATAGGCCCCCATATCCGCCAGCCCGGCACCAAGGTCTGCCCCCCATTTTGCCGCATCACCCTGATTGCCGACATGACCGAAATAGATCGCTGAAACCATCTCCGGAATATGCTTCTCCAGCATTTCCCTGCTGCCACCATATCCGTTGCAGGCCAGCACCAATGCGTCGCAGCCGATGGCCTCCACCGACCCATCCGGTCTGGCGACCCTGACCCCGCGAACCTGTCCGTCCCTCTCAGCATATAAGGCCGTTACATGGGCATCCGTCATGATGTCGATTTCTGCAGCCGACAGGGCGCCATGCAGTGCGGTAATCAGTCCACGGCCCGTCTGTTCCGCATGCGCGTGCATGCGCAGCGCCGTATGGCCGGGATATTTGAAGCCTTCGAGCAGCACAAAGGGGATGTTATGCCGGTCAGCCAGCCATTCCAGTGTCGGACCGCAAGTCCGGGCAACAAGGTCGGTCAAAACAGGATCGGCCCTGCCTTTCGCCTTGCGCTGAATGTCAGCGGACATGATCGCGACAGAATCAGTCTCGCCAATGGCCGCCTGCCACCGGGTTTCACAGGCCGGAATGAAACCGGACGACAGAGCAGTCGAGCCACCGGGAGAGCTGTCCCGGTCAAGCACCAGAACCTCTGCACCCCGGTCGTGGGCCGCCAGAGCGGCAATCGAGCCACAGGCACCCGCCCCGATGACGATGACCGGAACCGTTATGTCAAAAGCCGGAATTTCATGAATGATCTCAGACATGCCGCTGAGACTATCAGACTGTAGCACCACCCGCGCGCACGAATTTCGACTGTTCTTCACTCAGCCTGCAATCCTTGAAACTGGCCCGTGTTACCGTCGCCTGCCGCAGAATGACATCATCCATATGTGCTGATTCAAGATCGGCACCGGTGAGATCGGCACCGGTGAAATCCGCCCGCCGGAGATTAGCCGGCCAGAGTTCCTGGATGGCATCTGCCGCCGACCCCAGTTCAGCCGGTTTCAGGCAGGTATCGTGCAGTTTCGCCCGCGCCAGACGGGCACCGGTCAGGTTCGCACCATTCATGATCGACTTGCTGAAGTCCGCCCCTGACAAATCGGCTTCCGTGAAATCGCAGAACATCAGGATGGTGCCGGACAGATTGGCAAATTTCAGCTTGGCGCCGCGAAATTTCGCACCGCTGAGATTAGCGCCTTCCAGAGATATTTCCTTCAGGTCACGGCCGGAAAAGTCGGCGCATTTTCCCTTACGCCCATCTGAATTGATCCAGTACATGTGATCGCTGAGCAGTTTCTGCACATCTTCAGCCAGTTCCTCTGACATCGCCGGCATCTCGACATTTGTCAGGTCTGCATTATGCAGGTTCGTCCCGACCATCAGCGCACCCTTCAGATTTGCACCCGTCAGTTCTGCGCCTTCGAAATTTGCACCGGAAAGATCAGCGCTGCTGATATCCGCATCCTTCAGCCTCGCTGATGTCAGATTCGCATTAGCCAGCTTCGCCTCATGCAGATTGGCCTTGTACATATCGGCGCTCGACATGTTCGCCGCGTTCAGGGTTGCACTGGCCATATTCGTGCGCCCGATCTCTGCAGCAACCATCTGCGCCCGCATGCGCTCTTCATCGGTCATCTGCTTTTTGGTCAGTTTTGATTTTGCATCCATCAGGGCTCCGGGACGCATATCCGCCGATGCCAGATTGGCACCTGTCAGGTCAGCCCGGTAAAGTTGCGCACCCCGAAGATCCGATTTTGACAGATTGGCGTTCCGCAGATCAGCCTTGCTCAGATCAGCCCCGAACAGATCGCTGCCGGACAGGTTTGCACCGACAAAATTACACCCGTCAAGCTTGGCCCCCGACAGGTTTGCCGATGCCAGGTTAACCCGTCCGAACCGGACGCCGGACAAATCGCGCAATGTCAGGTTTGCCCTTTGACCGCCGGGTTTTCCCAGCAGAAAAGCCTGATGCCGTTTCAGAATGACGGCGATTTCATCTGGTTGAATCGTACTCATCGCACTTCCGGGCAGTGTATTTTCGCCGGTGCGTTCATCCGGCGAGCGGACTATAGCGCCTCTCATGCTGCGATGATACCGCCATGAGCCAGAAGCGCTTCTGATTGTTGTTCTGTCAGAACACAGCCATCAAACCGGGTATCTCTCAAGCTGGATTGCGCGAAATCCACGCCATCAAGTCTGGCTGACGTCAGATCGGCTTCGCTGAGGTCAGCCCCCATCACGTCAACACCCGAAAGATTGGCACTCCACATCCGCGGCGGATTGTTTGCGTCACCTGGAACCAGTTCTGCGGGACGTAACCGGGCGCGGCGGAAATTGGTTTTGGCCATTGTGCATTGCGTTAGGTTTGCACCATCCAGTTCTGCGCGTTCCAGCACGGCGCCACTCAGGATAGATCCGCTGAGGTCAGCCAGAATAAGCTTTGCACCGGTCAGGTCTGCATTTCGCAGCGTCGTCTCAACCAGTTTTGCACCGCAAAGATTGAGCCCTTTGAGGGAAACACCTGTCAGATCCATTCCGCTGAAATCAGCCCGCTCGCCATTTCGCCCGTTCGTCGTGATCCAGCGATTGTGACGGATCACCTTCATCGCCACATCTTTTTTCAGATCATCCAGACAGGCCGGAAGGTCGACCCCAATCAGGGACGCGCCAGCAAGCCGGGTCTGATACAGCAGCGCGCCGGTCATATTGACGTTATCAAGCCGCGTACCTTCCAGATTGGCATTGGCCAGGTCCGCATTGGCCATATTGGCATTCTGCAATTTTGCGCCGCTCAGGTTCGCACCGACAAGCTTCGTATTACTGAGGTCAACCGAGTATTCGGACGAAGACTCGGTAGCATCGAAACCACCCAGCGGCCCCTGCCCTTTGGATATCTGCTTCTTGATATACTCTGCACGCTCAGCTTCGTCTTCCGTCATATCCGCCTTGCTGAGCTTCATCTTGGCGTCCATCAGCGCACCTGGACGCATGTCGGCCCCGCTCAGATCGGCACCGGAAAAATCACAGCCGAGCAGGGTCGCCCCCCGCAGGTCAGCTTTTACAAAAATCGCATTGCGAAGATTCGCACGTGAGAAATCCACGCCAAAGAGATCGGATGTTGAGAAATCCGCCTCTTCCAGATTGCAGCCGGCAAAGCTCGAACCCGCCAGAATGGAATTTGAGAGATTGATCTTTGGCAGCCGGTATTTCGTGACGTTCCGCAACATCAGCATGGCACGCCGTCCACCGTTCAACCCCTTAATGAAGCGGTAGTGCAACTTCACTGTTGCTGCTAGTTCCTGCGGATCTATCCGGGCCATTATGGCTACTCCTAATTCGGCCCTGAACATAAGCTTTCGATATATCCCCTGAAATACGTAGTTTCCGAAGATCGGCCCTCTGAACGATCACAGGCGGAAATTATCTCCGCAGGCCTGTCGGTCGCTTGACTCGCGGGAATCACCCCAATAGATTGCGCCGCGATTCACAGGGTCTGAAAGGGTCAGCCGTGACCGACAGGGATGGCGAAGATCTTTCGGAGTTTGACAGACGCCTGAAGGCGGCGCGCGGGGATAACCGCTCACCGTTTGACAGCGGAAAACCCGGCCAGCCGCCAAAATATGGCATGCTTGGTCTGGCGCTTCGCATGGGTCTGGAACTTGTTTCTGCTCTGGCCGTCGGTGCGGCAGCCGGGTGGGGACTGGACAAATGGCTGGAAACCAGCCCCTGGATCATGATTGTTGGCGTCGTCATGGGTGGCGTTGCCGGAATCATGAATGTATACAGATTTGCCGCCGGGTTCGGCGGTACCGTTGGGTATAAAAAGGCCGCGTCCAAAGAGGATGCGCCAGATGCGTAGGGAAAGAGTGTAATCGATGGCGGAAAATCATAGCCCGCTCGCACAGTTCGAGATCAAAACCCTTGTTCCGATTGATCTCGGATCGTTCGATGCGTCTTTCACAAACTCATCCGCATTCATGGTCATTTCCGTGCTGCTTGCGACCGTTTTTCTGGTCGGCGGCATGCGTAAGGGCGAGATGGTACCGGGTCGCTGGCAGTCCATGGCCGAACTCAGTTATGTGTTCGTCGCCAACCTGATCCGCGACACTGTTGGTACCGAAGGCGCGAAATATTTCCCCTTCATCTTCTCCCTGTTCATGTTCATCCTGTTTGGCAACCTGCTCGGCATGATGCCCTACAGCTTTACCTTCACCAGCCATATTGCCGTGACCTTTGCCATGGCGCTGGTGGTGTTTATCGGTGTGACCGTGATTGCTGTTGCAAAACATGGCCTGCACTTCTTCTCGTTCTTCATGCCGCCGGGCGTTCCCATTGCAATGGCCCCGTTGCTGGTTCCGATCGAGATCATTTCCTATCTCTCGCGGCCGATCAGCCTCTCGGTCCGGCTTTTCGCGAATATGACGGCCGGGCACACCCTGCTTAAGGTGTTTGCCGGGTTTGTTGCCTCACTTGGTGTCGCCGGTGTGCTGCCGCTGGCCTTCGTGACCGCACTGACCGGCCTCGAATTCGTCATCGCTTTCCTGCAGGCTTATGTCTTCACCATTCTGACATGCCTGTACCTGAACGACGCCCTGCACCTCCACTAAAACGCAGAGCGCTGGAAACCACCCTTCGAAAAAAGGAAATCTATTATGGAACTTGAAGCTGCAAAGATGCTCGGCGCTGGCCTCGCGGTTATCGGCGTTATCGGATCCGGGATCGGCATTGGCTCGATCTTCGCCTCCTTCATTCAGGCTGTTGGCCGCAACCCGGCTGCTCAGTCCGCCGTGTTCCCGATGACCATGCTGGGCTTCGCCCTCGTTGAAGCCATCGCGCTTTTCGCGCTGGTTATCGCACTCGTCATTCTGTTCACCTGATACCGGCGATCCGGCTCCGGCCGGATTGCGCATGACAGGAACGTCCTATGCCGCAACTAGATCCGGCGACACCGTTTGCGCCTCAGCTCATCTGGCTGCTCATCACCTTTGGTGTGATGTTTATCCTGATGTGGAAGGTGGCCTTGCCGCGGATCGGTCAGGTTCTGGAAGCACGCCAGGACAAGATCTCTCATGATCTCGACCGCGCCGCCAAACTGCGTGAGGAAGCGGAAGAAGCCCTGAAGGCCTATGAGGCCGCCCTTGCCGAAGCGCGATCCAGCGCCCAGGCAGAGATAGCTGACACCAACGCCAAACTGCAGAAGAAGGCTGACAAGCGCGAAGCTGAAGTCGCTGCCAAGATCGCAAAACAGCTCGAAGAAGGCGAAAGCCGGATTGCCGCTGCACGTGACGAGGCAATGAATTCTCTTCGTGATGTGGCTGTCGACGTCGCACGGTCTGCGACCGAGCGTCTGATTGGTACCAAACCGGAAGACGAAGCCCTCGGTAAGGCCGTCGATGCAACTCTGCAGGAAAGGGGCTGAGAATGTTTTCTGATCCCACATTCTGGGTTGCCGTCGCCTTTGTCCTGTTCGTTGGTGTTCTCCTGTACCTCAAGGTACCGGCGAAAGTAGCCACGGCACTGGACAGTCGCTCCGTCAAGATCCGGCAGGAAATCGAAGAGGCCGAGCGCCTCCGCGAGGAAGCCAGTGATCTGCTGGCCAGCTACAAGGCCAAGCAGCGCGAAGCGATGAAGGAAGCTGAGGCCATTGTTGCCCATGCCAAGGAAGAAGCCGAACGCATGGCCAAACAGGGTGCACAGAAGCTGGAAGAGTCGATCAAGCGCCGCGAACAGCAGGCCATGGATCGTCTGGCCCAAGCCGAACAGCAGGCCATCAAGCAGGTTCGTGATCAGGCAGCCGACATTGCCCTGTCCGCAACCGAAAAGCTGATTGTCGAACAGCTTGACGCCAAGCAGTCATCGGCACTGATTACCGCCGCTATCAAGGATTTGCCCAACCGGCTCAACTAACTGCGCCGCAAACGGTAAAGACATAAATCAGGCCCTTGCGACAGCAGGGGCCTTTTTTATTGCCCGGGTTTTCCGGTTTTGTCTGCGATCTGGCGGTCCGACAACGCCGCCTGCTGTTTCATATCCGCTGTTACCGCAGCACTTTCCGTAACCGGAACGGTTGATTGCGGTGCGTCCGATACCGGACATTGCCCGGCATTGAAATTCCAGGATGTATTGTTCAGCACGCGGCCACAGCAGGCTCGTTTCAGCTCTCCGGAGATGACCATGCAGGTGCAGGAGCCGACATTAAAGTCGGCCCCGCTGTAGCGGCAGGTACAATCCGGCGCCGCAAGGGCGGTCGCGGAAGTCACAAACAAGGCCGCACCCGCCAATCCCGATAACCCCTTCAAGATGATATGCATAACATCCTCCTGCCTCGGCGTTGGCATCAGGATATCGCAGAACCCGCAGAAATCATAGTATCTGGCGAATCCGGAGCATCAGGGCGATGTCATTCGAGGGCAATCTCTCCGTCAATCCGGCAATCAAGCTCCACACCATTGACCGTCAGATGCATACTGGCCGCCAGCTTTTCGTTACCCTGAAGCCTGCCGGAGTCAATGGCTGCCCGGACAGCAGTTTCGATCTCGCGCTGCGAAGTAATGCCGACTTTCTTCAGAAACATCCTGACCGACATTCCGAACTGATCATCATTCATTGTGGTTTCCTTCCCCGTTGCTGGTCAGCCGTTACTGACCCGATTTCGACAGATACGCACTCCGCCACCTGATTCAAGCTTCGTTGCGTTGCCCGCTTCAGGTATTAGACTGCCGCCAGAATCGAGTGAAACAACCGGAGGCCCTTCATGGCACCTGTTATGCTGATAACCGGCGCAGCGCGTGGGATCGGGGCCTCAATTGCCCGGCAGGGCGCCAGGCGCGGATATGACGTCTGTCTGACCTATGCCGGTCGCGATGAAGCGGCCGCGTCTGTCGTTGCCGATATCGAGGCCGCCGGGCGACGGGGGCTGGCTCTGAAAGCGGATGCCGGCACAGAAGCCGGCGTACTGGAAACCTTTGCTGCCATAGACAGCCATTTCGGGCGGCTGGATGCCTTTGTCGGCAATGCCGGGGTCACCGGGGCCTTTACCGAACTGGCGGATATCGACGCGGAGATGCTGCGCCGGACCCTGGACATCAATATTTTTGGCCTGATTTTAGGCTGTCGCGAGGCCGTCCGCCGGATGAGTACGGAGCGCGGAGGCAAAGGCGGCAATATCGTGCTGATATCTTCCGTTGCCGCAGAACTTGGCTCACCACATGAATATGTCCACTACGCCGCCACCAAGGGCGCGGTCAACAGCATGACCATTGGCCTGGCCCGGGAAGTCGCCGAACAGGGAATCCGGGTCAATGCCGTATCCCCCGGCATGGTCGAAACCGATATTCATGCTGATGCCGGGCGACCCGAGCGGCTGACCGAGAAGGCTCCGGCCATTCCCATGAAACGGCCCGGACTGCCGGACGAGATCGCCGAAGCAACCCTGTGGCTGCTGTCTGACGCAGCCAGTTATTGCACCGGATCAAACATCAAGGTTTCGGGCGGTCGATGACAGACGATCCGCAACATCGCTATCAGGCACTGCTCGACAGTGGCGAGATACAGCCGGACAGCGGGCAGAAAGCAGCCGTTCTTGCTTTCCAGAAAATGCATGATGCGCTGAACGGCTATGTTCCCGCCACGGGACAATCCAGTTGGAAAGCCTGGTTTGATCGCCGCAAGCAGCAAACCGCACCGAAAGGTCTCTATCTGTGGGGTGGGGTCGGACGCGGAAAATCCATGCTGATGGACATGTTTTTCGAAACGGCCCCTGTCGAGCATAAACAGCGTGTTCATTTTCATGCCTTCATGCTGGAAGTCCACGACCGGCTGCACCGGTTCCGGCAGGCCGCCAAGGCGGGTAAGGTTGAAGCTGATCGCGATCCCATGCCGGCACTGGCCCGGGTGATCGTCGACAAGGCCTGGCTGCTCTGCTTTGACGAATTTCAGGTCAACAACATCACGGATGCGATGATTCTGGGACGGTTGTTCACCGCCCTGTTCGAGGCCGGGGTGGTGGTCGTCGCCACCTCGAATGTCATGCCGGACAACCTCTACAAGGATGGCCTGCAACGTGATCGCTTCCTGCCCTTCATCGATGTGGTGAAGCAGCATATGACCGTGATGGAGATCGATGACGGTTCGGATCATCGTCTCGGACGCATTCAGGGCCGGCAGGTCTATCACTCGCCGCTAAGCCCGGAAGCCACGCAGGAGCTGGAGCGAACCTTTTTCGACCTGACCGACACGGAACAGGGCGAGCCGGTAACGCTGGAAGTTCAGGGGCGCAAACTTCAGATTCCCCGTGCGGCCCGCAACGTCGCCTTCGTTTCCTTCGAAGATCTCTGCGCAAAGGCACTGGGAGCGGCTGATTATCTGGTGCTGGCACAGCATTTCGATACCGTGATCATGGATGGCATACCAAAACTCGGGCCGGAAAACCGGAACGAGGCCCGGCGTTTCGTTCATCTGGTTGATGCGCTCTATGAAGCACATTGCAAATTCATCTGCGCCGCCGATGCCAGCCCCGTCGATCTGCATCCCTCCGGTGATACCGCCTTTGAATTTCAGCGTACGGCCTCACGGCTGATCGAGATGCAGGCCGATGATTACATCGCAGCGCCGCACGCTACCTGATCCTGTTGCTGCTGACAGACCCTGTCAGCGCCTCATGCTAATCAGTACGGAAATATCGGGGGAAAAAAGATGACCAAGGGCCTGAATGTTGGCAGCGATGGTGTCAGCCGCTGCTGGTGGTGTGGCGATGACGACTTCTATCAGGGCTATCACGACAATGAATGGGGTAATCCCATCACTGATGACCGTACCCTGTTCGAAAAAATCTGCCTTGAAGGATTTCAGTCCGGCCTGAGCTGGATCACCATTCTGCGCAAGCGGGAGAATTTCCGGGCCGGTTTCGCGAATTTTGAATTCCGCAGGATCGCTGAATTCAACGAACAGGATGTTGAGCGCCTGCTGGGTGATGCGGGTATCGTCCGTCACCGCGGCAAAATTGAATCGACCATCAATAATGCAAAACGTGCCATCGAACTGGTGGGGGAAGCGGGGTCGCTGTCGGCCTTCTTCTGGTCATTTGAGCCCGACCCGGCAAGCCGCCCCCCGGTCATCGATCACGCTTCCATGTCCGTCATCGGCAAGTCTCCGGAATCCGTTGCCCTGTCCAAGGCCCTCAAAAAACGCGGCTGGAGCTTTGTCGGACCAACCACGGCCTATGCCTTCATGCAGGCAATGGGGCTGGTCAACGACCATCTTGAAGGCTGTCATCGCCGGGATGATCTGCTGGCCGCACGCCGGTCCCTGCAGGCCGGTTCCTGAAGAATTTCCGGCCGCGTTCCACACCATTTTTGCCGCCCTGCGATCATCGCCCTGACACGCAGAAAACCAGTCCTCTCCGGTTCCATCGGAGGGAAGCCGGGCCACAATCCGCCGGCCGTGGTGAAAAAGCCTTCGCCGGCAGCGAAAAATCGCGGCTGTGCGACTTGCGCGCCCCCCGGCTAGATGATAGTTACCCCGCGCACTTCGTCGAAACTTGTTTCGGGGACGGCGTTGGGTGCGTTCAGAAAAAAGGCCGTCCGGGGACGGTCGTCAGAGAAACCGAGAGGGCAAGCATTCGTGTCTTCGGAGATCGCAGGGCGTTACGCCACAGCATTGTATGATCTTGCCGACACCGGCAAGAAACTGGACGAGGTCGCAGACGATTTGCGCGGTTTGCAGCAGATGCTGACAGATTCGGCTGATCTGACCAGACTGGTCCGCTCTCCGCTCAGCGACCGGGACGAACAGGGCAAAGCCATGTCCGCCGTCCTGTCGAAAGCCGGTGCAACGGAACTCGTCACAAATTTCATCGGGGTAGTCGCCCGTAATGGCCGCCTTTTTGCGCTGGCCGACATGTGCGACGCCTACCTCAAACTACTTGCGAGCCGTCGGGGCGAAGTGACCGCACAGGTCACCTCTGCCGTTAAACTGACAAAGGCTCAGGAAACGGCTGTCGCCAACGCCCTCAAGGGTGAGGCCGGCGGCAAGGTTGCGGTCGAAACCAGTGTTGATCCCGGCTTGCTGGGCGGACTGGTTATTCGTGTTGGATCACGCATGATCGACACATCGATACGCACCAAACTTCAACAAATGCGACTCGCCATGAAAGGGGTTGGATGATGGACATCCGCGCCGCGGAAATCTCCGCCATTCTGAAAGACCAGATTGCAAATTTCGGTCAGGAAGCCGAAGTAGCCGAAGTTGGCCAGGTACTGTCAGTCGGTGACGGCATCGCCCGTGTGTACGGCCTGGATCAGGTCCGTGCCGGTGAAATGGTTGAATTCCCGGGCGGCGTCAAAGGTATGGCGCTCAACCTGGAAAGCGACAATGTCGGTATCGTTATCTTCGGCGATGACCGGGGCATTAAGGAAGGCGACACCGTCAAGCGGACCGGCGCCATCGTTGACGTTCCGGTTGGCGAAGGCCTTCTTGGCCGCGTCGTTGACGGCCTCGGCAACCCGATCGACGGCAAGGGCCCGATTGAAGGTGCCACCCGCCAGCGTGTTGAAGTCAAGGCACCGGGCATTATCCCGCGTAAATCGGTTCATGAGCCGATGCAGACCGGCCTCAAGGCAATCGACAGCCTGATCCCGGTTGGTCGTGGCCAGCGTGAGCTGATCATTGGTGACCGTCAGACCGGCAAGACCGCCGTCATCATCGACACCATCCTGAACCAGAAGGCCGTCAATGAAGGCAAGGATGAGAGCTCGAAGCTCTATTGCATCTATGTCGCCGTCGGTCAGAAGCGTTCCACGGTTGCTCAGCTCGTCAAGACGCTGACCGACTATGACGCCATGAAATATTCCATCGTTGTGGCTGCTACCGCGTCGGATCCTGCACCGCTGCAGTTCCTCGCACCCTATACCGGCTGCACCATGGGCGAATTCTTCCGCGACAGCGGCCGCCACGCGGTTATCTTCTATGATGATCTGTCAAAGCAGGCTGTTGCCTATCGTCAGATGTCCCTGCTGCTGCGTCGTCCTCCGGGACGTGAAGCCTATCCGGGTGACGTTTTCTATCTCCACAGTCGTCTGCTGGAACGCGCCGCGAAAATGGGTGAAGAAGCCGGTCTCGGCTCACTGACCGCCCTGCCGGTGATTGAAACCCAGGCTGGTGACGTGTCTGCCTATATTCCGACCAACGTGATTTCGATCACCGATGGTCAGATCTTCCTGGAAACCGATCTGTTCTATAAGGGCATTCGCCCGGCTGTGAACGTCGGTCTGTCCGTGTCCCGCGTTGGTTCAGCCGCGCAGATCAAGGCCATGAAACAGGTTGCCGGTTCCATTAAGCTGGAACTTGCCCAGTATCGTGAAATGGCTGCCTTCGCGCAGTTCGCCTCCGATCTTGACCCGGCCACCCAGAAGCTTCTGGCCCGTGGCGAGCGTCTCACCGAACTCCTGAAGCAGCCGCAGTACACGCCGCTTCCGGTTGAAGAGCAGGTTTGCGCAATCTATGCCGGTGTGAAGGGCTACCTCGACAAGATCGCGGTGTCTGACATCAACCGCTTTGAGAAGCAGTATCTCGACGATCTGCGGGCCAAAGGCAGCGACATTCTTGAGGGTATCCGCAAGGAAAAAGCCCTTACGGATGAGCTCGACAAGAAGCTTGCCGCCTTCCTGGAAGATTTTTCCAAGAAGTTCGCCTGATCCCGGACAAGGTAATGAAGGCCTGATTCATGGCTAATCTCAAAGACCTACGAGCACGGATCAACAGCGTCAAATCGACGCAGAAGATCACCTCGGCAATGAAAATGGTCGCAGCTGCCAAGCTGCGTCGCGCTCAGGAAGGCGCTGAGGCTGCAAGGCCTTATGCTGTCCGGATGGATCGTATGCTGGGGTCACTGGCCGGCTCTTTCGACGGCGTTGAAGGTGCACCGGGCCTGCTGGCCGGCACCGGCGACGACAAGGTCCAGCTGCTGGTTGCCTTTACCGGTGACCGCGGACTTTGCGGCGCATTCAACGGCTCGATCATTCGTGAAACCACACGTCTCGCCAATCAGCTCAAGGCTGACGGCAAGACCGTGAAGATCCTCTGCGTTGGCCGCAAGGGTCATGACATCCTGAAGCGCCGCTTCCCGAACGATCTTGCCGGGGTTATCTCCGGTCTCGGTCGCCGTGTCGTGGTCTACAGCGAGGCTGTCCAGGTTGCAGACAAGATCGTTGAGATGTTCGAGGCAGGCGAGTTTGATGTCTGCACGGTCGTCTTCAACCGGTTCAAGTCAGCCATCAGCCAGATCATCACCCGTCAGCAGCTGATTCCCTTTACCGGAACCGAAGTGGAGGAGGCAGAAGAAGCCTCACCGGCAACGGCGTCAGGCGCGATCTACACCTACGAGCCGGACGAAACGGAAATTCTGGAAGAACTGCTGCCGCGGAACATCCGCACGCAGGTTTTTCAGGCTCTGCTGGAAAGCTCAGCGTCTGAACATGGTGCGCGTATGACCGCCATGGACAACGCAACGCGGAACGCGGGCGACATGATTGACGGACTGACGATGACCTACAACCGGACACGTCAGGCTGTGATTACCAAAGAACTTATTGAAATCATCTCGGGCGCGGAAGCGCTCTAACGAACGGCAATCGGAGCAACACGATGGCAAAAAATAACGTTGGCACCATCTCCCAGGTAACAGGGGCGGTCGTGGACGTGCGATTCGCTGGCGGCGAACTGCCGGCGATCATGAACGCGCTTGAAACCACCAACGACGGCAAGCGGCTGGTTCTCGAAGTCGCCCAGCATCTCGGCGAAAACATGGTCCGTACCATCGCCATGGATGCGACCGAAGGTCTGGTCCGCGGTCAGGAAGTCACCGATAACGGTTCACCGATTCAGGTGCCGGTCGGTCCGGGTACGCTTGGCCGTATCATCAACGTCATCGGCGAGCCGATCGACGAACGTGGTCCGATTGATACCGACAAGACCCTCCCGATTCACCGTTCAGCTCCGACATTCGATGAGCAGTCGACGGAAACGGAAATTCTTTCCACCGGCATTAAGGTTGTTGACCTGATCGCCCCTTACGCAAAGGGCGGCAAGATCGGCCTGTTCGGCGGTGCGGGCGTTGGCAAGACCGTGCTTATCATGGAACTGATCAACAACGTCGCTAAAGGCCACGGTGGTTACTCCGTGTTTGCCGGTGTCGGCGAACGTACCCGTGAAGGGAACGATCTGTACCACGAAATGATGGAATCCGGCGTTATCGTTCCGGACGGCGATTCGAAAGCCGCCCTGGTTTATGGCCAGATGAACGAGCCGCCGGGAGCCCGTGCCCGTGTCGCCCTTTCTGGTCTGACACTGGCTGAATATTTCCGTGATGAAGAAGGCCAGGACGTGCTGTTCTTCGTCGATAACATCTTCCGTTTCACGCAGGCCGGTTCCGAAGTGTCCGCACTTCTGGGTCGTATCCCGTCCGCTGTGGGCTATCAGCCGACACTGGCGACCGATATGGGTGCCCTGCAGGAACGTATTACCTCGACGAAGAAGGGTTCGATCACCTCGGTGCAGGCCATTTACGTGCCGGCCGATGACTTGACCGATCCGGCGCCTGCCACATCCTTTGCTCACCTCGATGCTACCACGGTGCTGTCACGTCAGATCGCAGAACTGGGTATTTACCCGGCTGTTGATCCGCTCGACTCGACCTCGCGCATGCTTGATCCGCGGATCATCGGTGAAGAGCATTACAGTGTTGCAACGAAGGTCCAGCAGGTGCTGCAGGGCTACAAGTCGCTGCAGGACATCATTGCCATTCTGGGCATGGACGAACTGTCGGAAGAAGACAAACTGACCGTTGCCCGCGCCCGCAAGATCCAGCGCTTCCTGTCACAGCCGTTCCATGTGGCCGAAGTGTTCACCGGTTCACCGGGCGTGCTGGTCTCGCTGGAAGAAACCATTCGTGGCTTCAAGGGCATTGTTGAAGGTGAATATGACCATCTGCCGGAATCGGCATTCTACATGGTCGGCACCATCGATGACGCCATTGCCAAAGCCAAGAAGATGGCGGAAGCCGCTTAAGGAGCGATCGCTATGGCCGACACACTCGAATTCGAACTGGTTTCACCCGAACGCCTGCTCATGTCAGAGCCGGTCGAAATGGTCGTGGTACCCGGCGGTGACGGCGATATCGGTGTGTTACCGGGCCACTCACTGCTGATTGGTACAGTGCGACCGGGTGTGATCGATATCCACGAAGGCGGCAAGGTGAAGGAAAAGATCTTCGTCGCCGGTGGCTTCGCCGAAGTCACACCGGAACGCTGCACCGTGCTTGCTGAAGAAGCGATGCCGCTCAGCGACCTGACAGTCGAACTTGCCGACGCCCGCCAGAAACAGGCGGACGAAGATGATGACGATCAGGGCCGCAAAGTGGCCGAAGCCATGCGGGTTGCCCTCGCACACTGAGTGGCTTCACAGACTTGAAGACAAAACGGCGCTCCCACGGGGCGCCGTTTTTCGTTAGGGCTTTCAGGCCCCCAGCCAGTAGCGCCAGGCGAGGCCCAGACAGGCGGTAACGACCAGTGTGGTGATAATGCCCATATGTCGCACAAGGATCATGAAACAGGCGACAAGGGCGATTGAGAGCATGGCCA
>TARA_R110000787_G_scaffold52668_3_pt1 | contig 28424 bp, 29 predicted proteins | sample TARA_R110000787 | Tara Oceans TARA_R110000787 (sample SAMEA4397920) | marine metagenome | biome: Polar Biome; feature: [DCM] deep chlorophyll maximum layer (ENVO:01000326); material: water (ENVO:00002006), including particulate matter (ENVO:01000060) such as... | depth 35 m | reverse complement strand
TTGATGATGCCTTGCTTCGATGCCAAGCCGTTCCAGAAACCGGCCCTGCGGTATCGGGCCTTGTACGGTGATGCCACAGGAAAGAGCAATTTCCCGAAGATTGCTGAATCTGACATGGGTAGTCAGATCGGCTTCTCCGGGTGAGGCTAAAGGATCAGCATATTCATGGCGTTTCATGGCCTGAAAGCTGTCGCCTAGAATGGTTTCTGTTGCCCCGTAGTCTATTATTAGTGCCGCGCCACCTTCACGGAAGATGAGCTTGCTGATCTGCTCGATCAGTCTGTCCCCTGCAAGGCATAGTTCGAGAATGTCATTATCATCCGCAGAAGGAGCGGAAGTGATGGCTACGGGAGTATCGGCGAGCTGATAAGCGAATTTGCCATCGCGAAGGGTGATCATCCGCTCAACCCAGGTGCCGGATTGATAGCTATATTGATGGATAGGCAGTGCGTCAAAAAATTCGTTGGCAATCAGAATAATGGGTGCACCGACAAGGTCCGGTAGCTCATCATGCCAATGGATGTCATGATCATCAAGGGTCTCTGCCTGCCGCTCTTTCAGCCGAGCGCTGGTTTCAATCAGATGGATTTCAGCGGCAGCCAGGAATTCCGGCACCAGCCGGGCGCTTCTCAGTGCGTCGCCCATCAGGGTGCCGTTCCCCGGTCCCAGTTCAAGGATATAGAACTTGCCAGGCTGGCCGAGTTTGACCCAGACGTCCACCGCCCAAAGTCCGATCAGTTCTCCAAACATCTGGCTGGCCTCCGGCGCGGTAATAAAATCGCCTTCTGCTCCGAACGGGTTTTGCCTTGCGTAATAGCCATGCTCCGGATGGCTCACTGCCATTTCCATATAATCATGCAGGGAGATCGGCCCCTCTCTCTCAATCCGCGCCTTCAGCAGTTCGCCAAGGGGATTCATGCGGTTTTGCGGGACGGGCGAAACATGAAATACAGACCAACAATCAGGATCGGAAGGGAGAGAAGTTGCCCCATCGTGGCTCCGCCGATCAGGAATCCGAGATAGGCGTCCGGCTCCCTGTAAAGCTCCACAATGCTCCGAGCGACAGCATATCCTGCGAAGAAGAGGCCCATGATAAACCCGGGCTTTTCGGCATAGCGTGTTCGCCGGAATACAAGGAGCACGGCGAACAGGACGATTCCTTCCAGTAGCGCTTCATAAAGCTGGCTGGGATGGCGTGGGAGATCGCCGCCGCCCGGGAACGCCATTCCCCAGGTCACATCGGTCACGCGACCATATAGCTCTCCGTTAATGAAGTTCGCGATCCGTCCGAAGAAAAGCCCGACGGGCACAACTGTCGCCAGCAAGTCGCCAAAATCAAGGGTGACAATTTTTTTGAACCGGCAATAGAGAACCGTGGCCAGCACAACGCCTAAGAATCCCCCATGGAAGGACATGCCGCCTTGCCAGACCATGAAAATCTCGGATGGATTTCCGAAATAATACTCGGGCTTGTAAAACAGCACATAGCCGAGCCTTCCGCCCAGAATAACCCCCAGCGTGGCCCAGATCAGAAAATCATCCACCTGCTTGGGGGAGACTCTTGATCCATCCTCCCGGGCAAGGCGCATCATTAACTGCCAGCCAAGGATCAGGCCGACGACATAGGCAAGTGCGTACCAGCGAATGGCAAAGGGTCCTATCTGGAAAATGACAGGGTCAATTTCGGGAAAGGCGATGGCCGCGAAAAGGGTCGATAATATCATGCGGGCTACTATATAAAGTTCTTGAGAATATTCGCAAGCTTCTCTCGGCAAGGCAGTTGCTTTCCTGCCTCTCCCTTGTCATTATGGAGACTAATCTTATTGAAGGTTCAACGCGATGCAGACAAATTCCCGTCTTTTTGATGATCTCGCCCGACTTGCCACCGGTGCCCTCGGCACAGCGCAGGGGGTTAAAACGGAATGGGAAAATCTCTTCCATCAGCGGATGGAGCGCTTTGTCAGCGAGATGGACCTTGTCCCGCGCGAAGAATTTGACGCGGTAAAAGCTGTGGCCGTACTTGCGCGTGAGGAAAATGACAAATTAAAAGAACGTCTTGCGGCACTTGAGAAAAAGGTTGGCGAGCTTTCCAAGACACCGCGCACGCGTAAAGCACCGGCCGCCAAGAAGAAAACTTCCGCGTCGGACGACTGAATTTATCCACAGAAAAAGCGGTCTGACAGTACTTTCTTTGTTGCGCTGCAACTCTAGGGGAACTACGCTAGATTTATGGTTTCGCAGAATAAGCGGCACCATATATTGTCTGCAGTAGATTTCCTTACCGGCTAGGCTTCAAAGTCGAGTCACAAGGCGCCAGCCGGGGGATGGTTCTGAAAGGAATGGCTCCATGACGTCCTTGTATCTCACTCACGAAGAACTCGAAGACTCCAATCCCCTTGATCTGATTGAAAGCATTATTGTCGATAACGACTGGTCCTTTGATCGACAGGGAAATAATGAATTGACTGTGGGAGTGGAGGGGAGCTGGTGCCAGTATCATCTCTGGTTTTCCTGGCGGTCTGATCTTCGGGCGATTCACTTTTCATGTGCCTATGATGTAAAGATACCGGAGCGGCGATATGCTGCCGTCTATGAGCTGTTGGCGCGGGTCAATGAAAGGATGCCGGTCGGCCATTTCGATACCTGGCGGGAGGAGGGGATGATCCTGTTCCGCCACTCCCTGCTGTTGAGTGGTGCCAGCATTATAACCAGTGAGCAGGTTCAAACCCTTGTAGAGATCGGGATGAGCGAGCTCGAGAAGTTTTACCCGGCGATCCAGTTCTGTATTTGGGGCGGAAAAACACCGGAAGAGGCTATAGAAGCAGCAATGTTTGAAACAATGGGTGAGGCATAAATCATGCCTCTTTCATTGTTGCTTGTTGGCTCCGGCAAGATGGGGCAGGCAATGCTTGGCGGCTGGATCGAAAACGGATTTGAATCTGCCGGAATAGTGGTTATCGATCCCAATACGGAAAATCTGGCTTATGCAACGGAATTGGGATGCAGGGGAATAGATTCGGCAGAAGATATTCCAGATGATTTCCAGCCGGATATCATTGTCTTGGCAGTTAAGCCGCAAATCATCAAGGATGTTCTCGGAACCTTCCGGCGACTGACGGAGAGAGGAAGCCTTGTCATTTCCATTGCGGCAGGCACGCGTATTTCAACATTTGAGGAAGCGTTTGGAAAATCGGTGGCGGTGATACGCGTCATGCCGAATACCCCGGCCGCCGTCCATCAGGGCATGATGGTTTGTTGTCCGAACCCGCATGTTGGTGCGAGCCAGAGGAACCATTGCGATCAACTGATGCAGGCCATTGGCGAGGTCGCCTGGATCGAGGATGAAGGCTTGATGGATGCGGTGACGGGCGTCTCCGGTTCCGGGCCTGCCTATGTCTTTTACATGATTGAGGCGATGACGGCGGCTGGGATCGATGCGGGGCTGCCGGAAGAACTTGCTGTCAAGCTGGCTGAGCAGACCGTGGCAGGGGCGGGTGCGCTTGCTCGGCAATCCGCAGAGACGGCGGCACAGTTGCGCAAAAATGTGACCAGTCCGAATGGCACAACGGCGGCAGGACTGGCTGTCTTGATGGATGAAAAGAAGGGGTTGGGTCCATTAATGAAAGAAACAGTCGCGGCGGCAACCAATCGTTCAAGAGAACTCGGATAATAGAATAAATTAGGAAAAAATCTCTTTAAAGTTGTATTTCTGGTTCTATATTATTCTCTATAAACTGAGAGGATAGAGCCATGAGTGATACTCCTGCATCTTCAAAAAGCGATCCGGCGACGACAGAGACGACAACAGCAACACCGCCACCTGCACAGAGTAGCGATACAGCGGCACCGAGCGGTGGCCCGCCGACGCCTGCCGGAGGGGTCATCATTCCTGATCTGAGCGCTATCACAACTTACCAGACTCAGAATATGCAGAAAATGACGGCCGCTGTGCAGGCTGCCAGTGAGGGTCTGCAGGATATTGTTCAACAGCAGCGGACAACGCTGCAACAGACAATCGGCAACTTGCAGAAATCGCTCAATAGTTCTGTGTCAACGGCAAATGCCGGACAGGGCAAGGCGCCGGATATACAGTCCGAGATAGACAATCTCAATCTTACGGTTGATACCCTGACCAAAGCCGCGGAAACGCTGACAGAATCCACAAACAAGTCCTTTGAGGCAATCAACAAATCGATGGAACAGTCTCTGGCATCCATCGAACAGGTCGCCGAGAAGTTTTCGTCCGGAGGATAAAGCGGGTGATTTTTGAGACCATTTATCCTAGCATCGCCGAGAGTATAGGAGATGCATGGTTCATGGAAAATGTAATTACGTTCGAGGATTTCCTGAAAGTCGACATACGGGTCGGCCGTGTTGTCGAGGCAACCGAGTTCCCGGAGGCGCGGAAACCGGCATACAAGCTGAAAGTTGATTTTGGCGAAGAAATAGGTATTCGCAAAAGCTCGGCGCAGATAGCCGCGCTGTATAAACCGGAAGATCTGGTTGGTCGACATGTTATGGCGGTCGTAAATTTTCCGCCGCGGCAAATCGGCCCGTTCATGTCCGAAGTGTTGGTCCTCGGGTTCAGTGACGCGGATGGGAAAATCTCACTGGCTGCGCCGGATCATGACGTGCCGATCGGTCGTCGGCTGGAATAGGCTTGGAGAAAAGGAGCGTATCTGATGGCTGAAACCGATCAATCGACGGACGACGGAATGCCGACCCCGCCTGATTTAACCACGCTTTTTCAAAAGCATACCCAACAGATTGCCGCGGCTTGTCAAAAAGCGAACGAGGCCTTTGCGGTTTTCAAAAGCCGCGATCAGGATGTTGCCACGCTAACCACAAGCCTGAACAGTGAGGTAAACGAAGTCTTCATGATGGCCGCGGCGGCCAAAACACCGCAACTCGCAGTGGCAACCATCCCACCTGTTCTTGCGCTGGCCAACACAACATTCGCACAAGTCCCGGTGACGGAACAAAAAGCCGTCAGCGAAATTCAGCAGAATTTTTCCCCTTTTGCAAAATAACGCGTGAAATCCATGCGTTAAAGTGGCAGCCGGATCTCAATCTGAAGGCCTCCAGCCGGAGAAGTGCCAAGAGCAATCTGCCCGCCATGTCCGTGGATAACGTCACGGGCAATCGTCATGCCGAGACCACTGCCGCCTGTTTTCATGTTGCGCGAGGGATCAAGTCGGTAGAAAGGCCGGAATACGTCCTTGCGGTTTTCCTCAGGGATTCCGGGTCCGTCGTCATCGATTATGATAATGATCTCCGAATTTGTTGATTTGACGGTGACCCATATCTCTGTCGCGTAACGGGCGGCGTTATTTACCAGATTAGTGATGCAACGTTTAAAGCTGCTGGGCCGGAGTTCCGCGCGCAGGACGTCCGGAGCTTCAAGGGAAATGGCGGCGCCCTGACGACGGGCGTTCATGACAATGTCATGGAAAAGTTCAGGTATGTCCGCGTCTTCTACCGCCTCTGCTTCTTGCCCTTGCGCAAAGGCGAGATAACCTTCCACCATTTTTTCCATATCAGCAACGTCACCTTGAAGACTCACCTTGCTCTCATCTTCCGGCATCATCGCGAGTTGCAGTTTCATTCTTGTGAGGGGAGTCCGAAGATCGTGGCTGACGCCAGCAAGCATCTCCGTGCGCTGCGTAATCTGCCGCAGAATCCGGTGTTTCATGACATGAAAAGCCCGGGAAGCGGATCGTATTTCCTGGGCGCCACTTGGTTTGAAATCATCAACGAACTGGCCTTTACCAAATTGCTCGGCCGCTCTTGCAAGTTGGCGGATGGGGCGCATCTGATTGCGAAGAAACAATAAGGCGACGCCCAGCAGGACCAGGGAAATCGCCACCATCCACATGACAAATATATAGGTCGTGGATGAAAATAATCGCTTGTCGCGGACGATCACCTGCAGCACCCCGTCGGGCAATTGTATCAAAATGATGACGGATTCGAGCTTGGTATTCGTCGAGATATCGAAGGCGCGGGCGGGGAGGCTCTCCCTCATGGCACTCACCAGATGGCTTTCCAGAAAGCCGTAGCTTGACTTTCTGACGCTGGCTTCGGGAAGCGTAGCTCCTTCATTTATGCTGACTGCGAGACGCATGTGCCCGCGCGCGATACTGAGAATGTCCGCCTCTGCCACACTGCCGGGAAACCGGTCACGAAGCGATATGACGGCGGCAACGTCACCTGCCACGCCCTGTGCGAGCCGCCGTGCGACATCATCCCAGTGGCGTTCGTAGAAAATATAGGTCACCAGAATCTGCAGCAACAGGATCGGCAGAACAACGATCATGATTGACCGGCCGAACAAAGTGCGGGGCATGAGATTTTTGATAAAACCAGCGGTTATCTGGTTATAAATGCCTCCTATCCGGCGAAATATATCGCGCAAAAGGGTTAGTCCGCCCATAAAACATATCCTTCACCGCGTACCGTCTGAAGATGGCGCGGTGCCTTCGGATCATCTTCTATCTTCCGCCTGAGGCGAGTTATCTGAACATCAACGGCACGGCCCTGACTGCCGCTTGAAACAGAAAGGTCATCCCGGCTGATCGGAACGCCTGGGGTTGCGGCCAGCGATTTCAGCAGTAAAGATTCCCCTGAGGTCAAGTTAATGATGTCCCCGTCTTTAAGCAGTTCGCCGCGCTCAAGATTAAATGTGAAGGATCCGAACTGGATATCCACTGGCTTTTCGGTTTTTGCTCGGCGTAAAATTGCATCGATGCGCAACAAAAGCTCTCGCGGTTCAAATGGTTTGCTGAGATAATCATCGACGCCGGCTTCCAGCCCGTTGATTCTCTCTTCGGCTTCGCCCATTGCCGTCAGCATCAGAACCGGAATTTCGCGGGCGGATCCGCCGCCGCCGCGCATTCTTTGCACCAGTTCGATCCCGTCTCCACCGGGCATCATCCGATCCAGTACGATAAGGTCGAAAAAGAAGCCTCCCATCCGGCTTTCCGCCATCGCGTTACTGGCCGCTGTCGAGACGCGATATCCGTTATCCATGAGGTATTTCTTCAACAGCGAAAGCAGTCGGTTGTCATCGTCCACTACAAGAATATGAGGCGCATTGTCCTGCATTGTCGGTTACCTGTCGGCCCAAGGTGTCATGGCTTCGAAACCCGCCGCATGACTCGGTCCCGCTGCTCTTCATCGATCAGGCCGGTTAGCACCTTGCGATAACCTGCGACAGCATCGCCTCCGGCTTCCCGGAACGCATTGGCGACAAGTTCTCGCTGGACCCGGCTTACCTTCTGCTCAAGCTTGCGGCCTTCTTCAGTGAGGAACAGGCAGCGCTGCCGCCGGTCTTCTTCCCCCTGCCGTTGTTCGACATAACCGCGTTTGATGAGGTTACTAAGGACACGATTGAGGCTCTGTTTCGTAATTTTCAGGATATCGAGCAATTCGGACACTGTCATGCCTTCATTACGCCCCACAAAATGAATCACACGGTGATGCGCCCGTCCGAAATCATAGTCCTTGAGAACCTGATCTGCTCCCGCCGTAAAGTCGCGATAGGCAAAAAACAGAAGCTCTATCGCCTGCCTAAGTTCCTCTTCGCGCAGGAAAAGCGGGTTATTCGTAGATTTTACGTCAGTCATGTTGACATATATTTCTTATAATGTTACAAAATCATCATTCGATTCGACATAATCGAACGTTTTATGGGAATATACGATATTATAATAACGCAAGGTGCTTCAAAATGGATACCTCCTCTTTTGCCGAACGAGACGGCTACATCTGGTTGAATGGTAAACTCGTACCATGGCGCGATGCAAACATCCATGTGCTTACACACGGGCTGCATTATGCCAGCAGTGTATTCGAAGGGGAACGGGTCTATGATGGCGAAATTTTCAAACTCCGGGAACATACTGACCGCCTGATTGAATCGGCCCGTATTCTGGGCTTTAAACTGGAACAGACCGCTGAAGAAATCAATGAAGCTTCCCGCCAGACAGTGCTTGCGAACAAGATTGTTGATGGCTATGTCCGTCCGGTCGCCTGGCGCGGCTCGGAAATGATGGGCGTTTCGGCCCAGAACAACCGGATCAATCTTGCTATCGCCGCCTGGGTGTGGCCGAGCTACTTCTCACCGGAAGCGCGGATGAAGGGGATCCGGTTGAAACTTTCCGAATGGAAACGTCCGTCACCGGAAACGATCCCCACGAAATCGAAAGCGGCCGGTTTGTATATGATTTGCACGCTGAGCAAGCATCAGGCCGAGTCTGAAGGGTTCGACGATGCGCTCATGCTTGATTACCGAGGCCGGATTGCCGAGGCGACCGGAGCCAACATCTTTTTTGTTCGTGATGGTGCACTGCACACACCGACGCCTGATTGCTTCCTGGATGGCATCACCCGGCGGACCGTCATTGATCTCGCCCGGGCACGGGGGATCGAGGTTATTGAGCGCGCGATCATGCCGGAAGAGATGGTGGACTTCTCTGAATGTTTCCTGACGGGCACAGCCGCAGAAGTTACCCCTGTCAGCAGTATCGACAGATATCAGTTTACGCCGGGTACTATTTGCGCGCAGTTGATCAAGGATTATGATCAATGTGTTCGCCGTAAAATAGCCGCATAACCAGATTATAAAACACAACTGATCAATACCCGCCTTAACCATGTTGAGGCGGGTATTTTGATTTTCGCGCAATTTCGTCTAAAATAATGTATAGATACAGACAAATTTAATAAGCCGCAGATTGTTCGGGACAAATGACAGTTATGATAGTGACGCGATTAACCATGGCCCTGGGGCTCGCTCTTTTCGGCACGCAATTCGCTCAGGCAAGTTATGAGGCCGGCAAGGAAGCCCTTGACCGAAATGATGCCGTTGCGGCTATAGAGGAATGGCAGCCCGTCGCAAAACGCGGTGATGTCAATGCACAGTTTGCTCTTGGTGAGATTTATGAGAAAGGTGCAGAGGGGATCAATATCGATCTGATCGGCGCTTATGCCTGGTACAATCTGGCGGCGGCTCAGGGCAATGAAAAGGCGGATACAGCGGTTGAGCAGCTTAAGAGCAGCATGTCTCCGGAAGAAATTCAGGATGGCGAAGCCCAGTCAATTGCGGCATTGGGGTTCTGGTTTCGCAGTTTCACCGGTCAGGACGAGGCCGCCTTTCAGGTCGCCAAAGCCGCGGTTGGCGAGCGGAATCAGCAGCAAAATGACAATAGTGCAGCCCTTGCCGAACAACGGGCGGCTGAGCAGCGTGAGCTGATCGCGCAGCGAAAGGCTGAAGCGGAGGCCAAGGCAAAGGCATTGGAAGAAAGCCGCGAAGCGGCGATTCAGGCTGCACAAGCACAGGCGGAAGAGGCGAAACGGCAGGCGGCATTGCGCGAGCAGCAGATAGAAGAGCAGCGGATGGCCATAGCGCAGAAGGATGCGATGTCTGATCAGGCCGAAAAGGATGCAGCCCGAGCACGGCTTGCCGCCTTGATGGCGAAGCAAAACGGATCCACTGCGATAACAACGACGACGATGCCGTCAGTGCCTCAAGCAAAAATCACAAAGATCGAACCGGTTCCTACGCCCGCAATTGAGAAAAGCGTTCCTGCGCAAGCCGAACAGACGTCGGGTGAAGGGATGAGCGCTAAAGCTGAACCAAAACAACCGGTCGAACCCCTCAAAGAAAAGGCTGCGACCGATGCAAAGGCGGAAGCGGTGAAAAAGGCGGAGCCTTTAGCTAAGACTGAGGAACTGACGGTTGCCGATGCGGCAAAGCCGCAGCAGATGGAGAAAGTTGCGAAAGCAGAGCCGACGTTGACCGATGAAAAATCCGCAGCGCTTGCCTCATTGAAGAAGAAAGGCAGCCTTGACAATGATGCGGTTGAGCAGATTTTTGAGCAGGCAAAAATCGCTAATCTGGACACCCCGACCGCTCAGGCGGAAATCGAACAATCCATTGTTAGGATCGAGGCATTGAAATGGTCCCTCATTTCAGGGGCAAAAGGGGATACGGCCGCGCCAAAATTGAACAAGGTTCTGATGTCAAAGATGTCACCGGTTCAGATCGCTGAGGCAAACCGTTTGGCGAGCGAATGGTTGATCGAACGTCAGAGCGAACTCTGATCATCTGAATTTCTGACCTTTTCGGTCATTCATGGCTGTCCGCCGACCACCTTTTTGCGGCGTCTATATCCGTCTGCCGTTCCTTGACCCAGCTTGCCCCGCCGTCTTCGCCTTTCTCCATTTTCCAGAACGGGGCCTTTGTCTTCAGCCAGTCCATCAGGAAGTTTGCGGCGTCAAAAGCGTCCTGGCGATGGGGGGAGGCCGTGACCACAAGGACAATCGGCTCCCCAAGGGCCATGTCGCCATAGCGGTGGATAATCAGGCTTGCCTGTAAATCCCAACGCGCCTTTGCCTCTGTCTCTATCTTAGCAAGTTCCCGCTCCGTCATTCCGGGATAATGTTCCAGGCTGAAGCCCTTTACGGCGGACCCTTCATTGAAGTCGCGGACAAGACCGGTAAAGCTGACCACTGCGCCGATATCCGTCCGGCCCTTCGTGAGTTTGGCCATCTCCGTGCCAACATCAAATATTTCACGCTGAACGCGGATCATCCTAGCCTCCGGTCACCGGTGGGAAAAAGGCGATCTCGTCATTTTCGCTCAATGCAGTATTTCCCACGATATATTCTTGATTGACCGCAATACGGACAACCTCAAGGTCACTGAATACCTCTGCGAAGGCCGGGCCGCGCGACTTCATCCAGTGAACGAGGCTGTCCGTGTCCGATCGCTCTTCCGACCAGGGCAAGGTTTCCTCAGTCATCTGCAATTTGGCTTTCAACCACGCAAAATAGAGAATTTTCATCTCATCAACTCCGAGAAGGACAGAAAGGTAACCATATCTCCCTCTTCAATATAGGTGACATCATCTCCGATTTCGATCAAGCCATTTGCCCAGACAGCCGACGAGAGAATGCCGGATCCTTCCGTGTGATACTTCTCGGCCGTTCCGATGCCATCTGCTGCCGGTGTGTAGCGCCCGCGCAGCCATTCCGTACGGCCGGGTTTCTTTTTCATCGTGAATCCGGCTTTTGCCTGAAAGGTAAGGGGGGGCTCTGATCTCCAGCCACTTAATATTCCCACCAGCGGGCGGACAAATTTCAGCGCACAGACGAGCGCAGCGATGGGGTTTCCCGGCAGCCCCACAAATGCAGTATTCCCAATCTGTCCGAGAGCGAGCGGGCGCCCCGGCTTGATGGCAATGCGCCAGAAATGCAGCTGGCCGATCTCTGATAGGGCTATCCTGACATGATCCTCTTCCCCCATCGACACCCCGCCGGAGGTGATAACAAGATCATGCGCCTCCGACGCGCGCTTCAAAGCATCCCGGACAGTCTGCCGTTTATCCTTCAATATGCCAAGATCCGTTACCTGACAGCCATAACTCTCAAGAAGAGTGGTCAGGATAATTCGATTGCTGTCGTACATGCTGCCGATGAAGGTGGTCTCGCCCGGACTGATCAGTTCATCACCTGTTGAGAAAACGGCAACTCTCAGGTGGTTGAAGACCCGGACGGTGTCAATCCCGACTGAGGCAAGATAGCCGAGTTCCTGTGCGCGAAGTCTGGTGCCGCGCTTTAGCAGAACCTGTCCTTCGCGAATATCTTCTCCCGCTTTTCTGCGGTTCGCGCCTGATTTGAGATGAGCAGGGAAGATAACCTTATCGCCCTCAAAGGAGACATCTTCAACCATGACAACAGTGTCGAAACCGTCTGGCATCAGCGCCCCGGTCAGTATCTTGACGGCTGAACCGGGTGGTGGTGTCTCCGTCATTGGATGCCCCGCCGTGCTTTGGCCAGCAACTGCACGCGGCGTTTCATCGGCGTTTCGATAGCTGGAATATTCAAAAGCGAAGCCGTCAACGGCGGAATTGTCGGAGAGCGGCACGTTCTGCGGTGCGACAATATCTTCCGCAAGGTAACGGTCTTTTGCCTCGCGAAGGGCGCAAATCTCTACACCGACAAGCAGGGAGGCGGCGCTCGCGATTTTCTCAAGCGCCTTGTTGGCGCTGATCATCTCCGACACATTGGCGAAACAATCGTTAGCAAGCCGTTCCATGGGTTGCCCTCTCCAGTTTGAAATGCTGAATGATGAACTCAGCAATGCAATGTTCGTCATTCAAGTCCAGAACCGGGATGGGCGCCTCAAAATCGGATGCTGGTGTCGCCAGTGCTATCACGGTTTTGTCTGACATATATCGCGGCTTGGTTCCGCTTTCCGTGCGCCAGACTTCAATCTTCGGAAAATCATCTGTCTTGAAACCTTCCACCAGCAGGATATCTACCGGAGACAACTTTGCAATCAACTCGTCAAGCGTTGCCTCTTCTTCATTGCGGTTTTCATGCATGAGCGCCCATCGGTTCGCGGAGGAGACAAGGACTTCCGCCGCACCGGCCTCCCGGTGACGAAAGGAATCCTTGCCCGGTGTATCAATATCAAATTTGTGGTGTGCATGTTTAATGGTGGAAACGCTGTACCCGCGCGCGCGCAATGCCGGTATCAGACGGACCAGAAGAGTCGTCTTGCCGTTTCCGCTCCATCCTGAAATCCCAATGACCTTCATGATCCGATTGCCCAAACATGCTGTTTCACGCGCTGTCTTTCATCATATGCTTGAGGCCGAGGCGGAGATAGTCGTAGCCTGTCCAGACGGTGAGGACGCCTGCGAGCCAGAGGAGAATCTGACCGATGAGGGTGGCATCAAACTGATCGGCAACAGCCGGACCACCCAGGAGAAAGCAGAGGGCAAATATCTGGGCCGTCGTCTTCCATTTGGCTAGCTTACTGACCGGCATGCCGACGCGGAGCTCCGCGAGATACTCCCGAAGGCCTGACACCATGATTTCACGGCAGAGGATAATCGTGGCCGGTATCAAGTCCCAGTCTCCGATGCGACCGATACCAACCAGCACCAAAAGAACCGACGCGACCAGCAACTTGTCTGCAACGGGGTCCATAAACCGGCCGAGGTTGGAAGTCTGGCGATAACGGCGGGCAAAGTATCCATCGAAAAAGTCCGTTATACCGGCGGCAATAAACAGCCCCAGCGGCACCCAGCTTGACAGTTTTCCCGGCAGGAACAGTGACGCCAGCAGCAAGGGGATGACAATAATGCGCGACAGTGTCAGTAAATTCGGTAAGCTAAGGAGCATGGATTGTTGACGCCGACGGACTGGAGATAAAAAAGCAGTATAGGCAGGCCGCAACATGAATTAAAGAGCAGAAATCAGCTTTCTTCATGGAAAAACCGGTAGATTGTCTCAGCGGTTGCACGGGAAATTCCCTCGACTGCCTGTAAATCACTCAGGGCCGCTTGCTCAACTCCCTTGGCGGATCCAAAGCGGTTCAGGAGAGCCTTCTTGCGCTTGGCGCCGATACCTGGAATTTCATCCAGCGGTGATTTTCCGATCGCACGGGACCGTTTGGCCCGATGGGTGGAGATAGCAAAGTGATGCACTTCGTCCCGAAGCCGCTGCAAGAAATAAAGCGTCGGATCCCGCTCCGGCAGGGAGAAGGGGGGCTTGCCTGTCATGAAAAAGCGTTCCCGTCCGGCATTGCGGTCCGGTCCCTTCGCAATTCCGACCAGAGCAACGTCGTTGATTTCAAGTTCGTCAAACACTTCTTGCGCGACAGATAACTGTCCCTGACCTCCGTCAATCAGGATCAGGTCAGGCCATTGTTCTCGTGAGCCGGAAACGATAGGCCCGGATTTATCGGGATCCTCCTTTTGCAGGCGGGAGAAGCGGCGAGTCAGCACTTCGCGCATCATGCCGTAATCATCGCCGGGGGCCAGCGCCGTATTCTTGATATTGAACTTCCGATAGGCCTTTTTCTCAAACCCGTCCGGACCGGCAACAATCATACCACCAACTGAATGAGTGCCGGAAATGTGGCTGTTGTCATATACCTCGATCCGGGTGGGGGGATCACCGAGATCGAAGGCTTCTGCGACACCTTCCAGATGCTTCCGCTGGGTCGCGTTTTCCGCCATGCGCCGCGCGAGCGCGCCTTTTGCATTCATTCTGGCATGTTCGACCATTTCCTTCTTCGGGCCACGTTGAGGAGCCTCGATTTTGACAGTGCGCTCGGATGTAATGGAGAGGGCCTCGGCAATCAGGTCGGCGTCTTTCAGTTGATGGCTTGTCCAGATACGGCGCGGCGCTCCACGTCCGTCATAGAACTGACCGATAAAGGCGCTCAGGATATCCTCAAGCTCATCTTCCTTGTTGTGTGATGGATAATGTGCGCGGTTACCGAAGTTCTGACCCGATCGCAGAAAGAAGACCTGAACGCAGGTCTGCCCGCCTTCCTGATGGGCGGCGATGACATCCACCTCGTCGTCTCCGGGCAGGTTTATGGTCTGTTTTGACTGGATATGGGCCATTGCTTTTAACCGGTCCCGCAAAATGGCGGCCTGTTCGAAATCCAGGGAGTCACTCGCGGCCTGCATTTTCCCCGCCAGTTTCTCTTGAAGCATATGGCTTTTACCGGAGAGAAAATTACGCGCTTCGTCAACAACATCAAGATAGTCTTCCCGGCTGATCAGATTGACGCATGGACCAGAACAGCGCTTGATCTGATATTGCAGGCAGGGGCGGGTCCGGTTCTGAAACTCTGAATCCGAGCAGGAGCGCAAGGGAAACAGCCTTTGAAAGGTGGCGAGAGTTTCATTCACGGCACCGGCGGAGGCAAAGGGACCGTAATATTCCCCTTTTCGGGATCGTGCCCCGCGATGCTTTGTGATCTGCGGCCATTCGTGATCACCGGTGATCAGGATATAGGGAAAGGATTTATCATCGCGGAGGATGATGTTGTAGCGAGGTTTGAGATTCTTGATCAGATTTGCTTCAAGCAGCAAGGCTTCCACTTCGGTATGGGTGGAGACAAATTCCATCGACCGGGTGAGGGAGACCATCCGCATAATGCGCGTTGATTGCCCCGTCATTTTGACATAGGAGCTAACCCGTTTCTTAAGATTTTTTGCCTTGCCGACATAGAGTACCTGACCACTGCCATCGATCATGCGATAGACGCCCGGGGTTCCCGGCAGGTTTTTCAGGAACCGTTCGATTACCAAAGCGCCGCGCCGAAATGGCGATTCGCTCATATTGTCTGATGATTCGAGTTCCTGTTGCGTCATTTCCTAAAATCTTCTCGTGAAAATCGTTTAAAGTTAGTCGCGAGAGTTAAAACGATCTTCAGTAAAATACCCTAACCCCCTTATAAAAAAGAGACATTAGAGATCAATTTTTTTGCTTCAAATTTCCCCATTACAGTTTTTTGACACTATCCACGATTCCTGTGGAAAACTTTGTGCATAACCTATCGACATAACCCTGTAGGTCATAGGAAACCTTGCCTTTGACGACCCTGCTTAAAAATTAGGCAATTTTTTAAGTATTTGAATTATATACCATTTTTAAATGTCAAGCCAGAGGTTCAAGGAAAAACACAATTTTTTTCACGGGTTGCATCGAAACTGGGGAATTCCTGCGGTGATGTGCACAACTATCACAGAGATTTCGTCAAATTTTATGTTTTTTGCCTGACGCCGACAAAATTACGACCTTCCACGAATGATTTCAACACCGACACTTGTCGTGTTTTTTATCGCGTTGAGCTTTTCCACTTTGACCTTCACGAGGCTAACCCGTTCATTATTAAGACAGATCGCAGCGGCTTTCTCGGCGAGTGTTTCAACCAGGTTAACGTGCTCGCTTTTCGCCATGTCCATGATGTGATTTGCGATGGTCTCATAGCAGACCACATTCTTGTAATTATCCGCGAGCGGGGCCGGTGCATCGAGCACAGTCATCTCGATATTAAAACGGACGGGCTGAGGGGTTGATTTTTCATGCGTATAAACGCCGATGAGCATGTCCACCATGAGATCGGTAATAAAGACCTGATGCGTGGAGGTTGGCCGGGTCATTTTTTCCGGAAACAGGACATTGGCTACTGTGGGTTTATTCATATGCATCTTCCTTCGCACTGCCCTGAAATATGGGTAGATGCTGGCCCCCATCAAGGGAGATAAATTCTCCCGTCATTGATCTTGCCTGCACAATGAAAAGTATTGCCTCCGCAATCTCCTCGGGTTCTGGGCCATATCCTAGCGGAACGGATTGTTGCTGCTGTTTGAATTGCGCCGCCGTTTGTCTTGAATTAGCCAGCGTTGGTCCCGGTCCGATGGCATTTACCCGTATGTCGGGAGCGAGCGCCATGGCGGTGGTCTGCGTAAGGATCCAGAGACCGGCTTTGCTCAAGGTGTAGGTTGTGAAATCCGGCCGTAGGTTAAAAACCCGCTGATCGGCGATGTTGACGATATTCCCTTGCTCTTCCTTCGGCAATTGTGCGGCAAAAGCTTGCGTGAGCAGCATGGGAGCGAGAAGGTTGGTGTTTAGATGATGGTGGAAGCTTTCCGCCGTGGCATCGCTGATGGTATCTTTAGCGAACACGGCGGCATTGTTAACGAGGCAGGTGAGGGGGCCCAGATTTGCCGTAGCCTCTGGTATGATCCCTGCGACAGCACTCGCGTCTGAGAGGTCAGCTTTGACAAGGCAGACACGAGTATTCAACTCTGCAAGCTCTTCTTTCAGAGTTTCCGCGTCTTTTCTGGATTGATGGTAATGCAGTGCGACACCCCAATCCTCCTTGGCAAAGGCAAGAGCGATGGCGCGGCCTATTCTGCGGCTGGCGCCGGTTATCAGTACATTGTTTGGCATTCCTGAAAATGTCCCGTTTAACATTGCCTAGTGCAACGGCGCAGCATAAACACCTGACATACCATAAAACTGAGCTGTGATATAGGCGACATAGGCGATGCAGAAAGCTCCACCGAGAGCTCGCCCTATCGGCTTTTTGGAGAGGAAGATGGGGATCATGAGCAGCGAGACGAAAAGCATTACCCAAAGATCGAAATGGAGGATTTGTGTTGGAGCCGTCATCGGTTCGACAATTGCGGTTACCCCTATGATACCCGTAATATTAAACAAGTTCGATCCCAGGACGTTTCCGATGGCGACATCTCCATGACGGCGAAACGCGGCAATGATGGATGTCGCCAGTTCCGGCAGGGAGGTTCCCAGCGCAACAAGTGTCAGGCCTATGATTTCATCTGACACGCCGGCGACCCTGGCGATCACTTCGGCGCCTTCCACAAGCAAGTGAGATCCGAGGATCAGTCCGGCAAGGCCCATAAACACAAACAGGAGGGAAAAGGGCAGGCTTTTCGGCATATTCTGCTCATATTCTTCCAGCGCTTCTTCCGCTCCTTCATCCCCCTCTTTGCGGGCGCGGAAATAGGATCGAAGGACAACAACCGCAAGAAACCCCACAAGAATGGCCCCCTGCCAGAGCTGGATCGTGCCGGTCCAGGCGAGCACCATGAAGAGGAGGGTGGCGGTGATCATGATGAAACTGTCGCGTAATGCCGAACGAGCATCGCAAACGATCGGATATATCAACGCAGGCACACCGACAACCAAAAGCACATTGGCGATGTTACTGCCAATCACATTTCCGAAGGCGATGCCAGGGACGCCATCCAGCGCCGCCTGAATACACACCACCAACTCCGGCGCTGAGGTGCCGAAGGCGATCACGGTGAAGCCAATCACCAGTTTGGATACACCCATTTGCTCGGCTAGGGCGACGGAGCCTCGGACAAGAAGTTCACCGCAAACCAGAAGGATAACCAGACCAGCAGCTACTTGCAGATACATCATTTTGGGTTAGTCCTCCAGGACTTATTCCCCGTTATACGCATACAGTCACCACTGTTCCTTGAAGACAATTGGTTGTTATATAGACATGCCCCCGCAGCAGTAAAAGAGCTAAAGACATTAAAATGCCTTCTTTTCCGATGGCGTGACGATTTTGACTCACCGGTCCAGCATCGTCTTAAAGAGCTTGTGGAAGACTCAACGTCAGTATTTTTGCTCTATCTCATAGCCCAGCTTTTCAAGGAGCGAAAGGACGCCTTCATCCCCTGGTAAATGTAGTGCGCCGATCCCGACGAAGGCGTTTCCCCTTTGCAGTTCGGGAAGCATTCGTTCGACCATTCGCTGGTTGCGCATATATATGAGGTCGGTTGTCATGATCTCGCTCAAGGCCGAGCTGGTTTCCTGGAGCGTCTCCTCGAGGTTGCAGGCTATCCACCCCGTATTGCCGGAAAGGTAATAGCTTGTCATGGTTTCAAGTTCTTCATTCAGGCGGTGGTTTTCATCAATTGCCTGATCAAGATATTCTAGCTGAACCGTATCGCTCATGGAGTCGAAAATAGAGAGCTGTTCTGCGTTGGTTTCAAGCGCGATCACCCGTTTGCCTGATTGCCGCGCGGATTTTTCGAGTTCCTTGTCCAGCAGTGTCAAAGTATGGCCGTCAGATTGCGGTGTTGGAGGCGGCTGACTGATGATCGCTGCGGCGGCCCAGACCTTGACGCGATCGAGAGTTGCCGGAGGCATGCCATATGCAGCGGCGATCTGGGACAGTTCGATGAAGCGGGTGTCACCAATCTTCTCCTTCAGGCTTTGTCCGGGGGCCAGTAGCATCATCTGCTTGTTCCGCGCGAGTTCATCGTCTTTCAGTGAGGTTTCAAACACGGCAGTGTTCGAGGCCATAAAGACCTGCATGATGACACCTGGCAAATGAAGTATTCGCGGATCTTTTGAATGCATGGTGCCGAAAATATAACTGGGAACGGCATCGCCTTTGCTGACCTTCCAGAGCCTTCCCTTGTCATAAGGGCGTTCGGCGCAGTTTTCCGGTGGCGATTGGTCAGCGAGAGAGGCGGGTGCGACCCCAAACTGTATGAACAAAAATGCAAGGCCGAGAAGCAGTTTTGAAAATAGTGTCATTGCAGGCCTCGTTAATTGCGAAAATAGATGAACTATGGCTAGATATAACATAGTCAGGCGGGATTCCACGGGATAGGCGGAAAAAGTATGAGTGGCGAGATGATGCGACAGGGAATTTTTCGGACCTTTTGGCGTTCTCTCGTGTTGCCGGTCGCACTCGTCATTCTTCTCACCGGTTCCGTCAGGGCCGCGGAAAATGACGTGATTGTCTTCGCCGCGGCCAGTACGACTGATGTCGTGTCAGCCCTTGCCAAGGAGTTTGAGAAACGCACCGGATTTACCGTTATTCCCTCTTTCGCCGGCAGCGGAACCCTGGCCCGGCAAATCAGTGAAGGCGCCCCGGCGGATATAATGATTTCCGCCAATATGGAATGGCTTAATTATCTGGATCAGGCTGGCTTCCTTGGGGCGGAAAGTCTGGCAAAGATTGCGTCCAACAACCTGGTTCTGGTTGTGCCGGAAGGGACCCCGTTTCCTGACCCTTTCGAACTTGAGAAACTACCGTCCATTCTTGGGCAGGGGCGGCTGGCAATCGGAAATCCGGCGCATGTCCCGGCAGGGAACTATGCAAAGGCGGCGCTTCAGTCCTTGAATTTGTGGGATCAGCTGGAAAGTCGGCTCGTTCTGTTGCCGAATGTCCGTGCTGTGCTGGCTCTGGTGGAGCGAGGCGAGGTTCCCTTCGCCATCATTTACGAGACTGATATGCGTCTTGGTAAAAATATCAGCCTTGCAACCGTTTTTCCGGCTGATTCTTATCCACCGATTTCTTATGGCATGGCAAAAATCAAAGACAATGACGACCATTCAACCAACCTGTTCTATGATTTTGTGCTCTCGCCGGACGGGCAGGAGATTTTCCGCCAGTTCGGATTTATTGGGGGCGGAAACTAAAGTTGGCGCCTTAGCGGGAGCGGCCGCCTAAGACATGACCGCCACCGGCGCGCCCTTTACGAGACCGTCCTTGCGGGCGGCCGCTGTTAGGGCCGCCAATGCCCAGTTCCCGATCCTGTAGCTTTTTGATTTCGTCACGGATGCGGGCAGCTTCTTCAAACTCAAGATCTCCCGCAGCGGTCCGCATTTTCTTCTCGAGCTCTTCGATATGGGCTTCAAGGTTGTGGCCGATCATATGGCTTGTTTCTTCAAGACCAAGGCCGACATTATAATGATCCTGCTCATAAACGCTTTGCATAATGTCGCTGATGTTTTTCCGCACGGACATGGGGGTGATGCCATGCTCGGCATTAAAGGCTTCCTGTTTGTCCTTGCGTCGTTTTGTTTCATCCAGCGCATATTGCATGCTGTTCGTCACTTTGTCCGCATAGAGAATAACGCGGCCATCGACATTTCGGGCGGCGCGGCCGATGGTCTGAATTAGTGATGTGGACGACCGAAGAAACCCTTCCTTATCCGCATCCAGAATGGCGACGAGGGCGCATTCCGGAATATCCAGCCCTTCCCGCAAGAGGTTGATACCGACCAGAACGTCAAAGGTCCCTAAACGAAGGTCCCGGATTATCTCAATTCGTTCAAGCGTATCGATGTCTGAATGAAGATAGCGGACCTTTATGCCATTCTCATGAAAATACTCCGTCAGGTCTTCCGCCATTTTCTTGGTGAGCGTCGTGACAAGGACGCGCTCCCCCTTGGCGGCGCAAAGCTTGCTTTCGCGCATCAGGTCGTCCACCTGCTGTGCGACAGGGCGGATGATACATTCCGGGTCGGTCAGGCCCGTCGGGCGGATAACCTGTTCAACGAAGGCACCGCCGGTGCGCTCCAGCTCCCAAGGGCCGGGTGTTGCCGAGACGAAGACCGTTTGCGGTCGCATGGCTTCCCATTCCTCGAACTTAAGCGGCCGGTTATCCATGCAGGATGGCAGTCGGAACCCGTATTCCGACAAAGTGGATTTTCGGCGAAAGTCACCTTTATACATGGCGCCGATCTGGCTGACCGTGACATGGCTCTCATCTACCATCAGCATTGCATTGTCGGGCAGATACTCAAACAGAGTTGGCGGGGGTTGCCCCGGGCCGCGTCCCGAAAGATAGCGTGAATAATTTTCAATTCCGGCGCAGGCGCCCGTCGCCTCCATCATCTCAAGGTCGAACATTGTACGTTGTTCAAGCCGCTGCGCTTCGAGCAGCTTGTTCTGTGCCTCAAATTCGGCAAGCCGCGATTTGAGCTCCTGCTTGATCAGTTCCTGAGCCTGTTTCAGAGTCGGCTTTGGCGTCACGTAATGGCTGTTTGCGTATACACGCACTTCAGAAAGAGTACCTGCTTTTTCCCCAGTAAGCGGATCGAACTCGGTAATGCTCTCCAGCTCATCGCCGAAAAGCGAGAGACGCCAGGCGCGATCTTCCAGATGGGCCGGGAAAATTTCAATTGTATCGCCGCGCACCCGAAAGGTGCCGCGGGTAAAGCTCGCATCATTACGCCGGTACTGAATTTCGACAAGCTTGCGAAGCAGGGACTGACGATCGAAATCCTTGCCGACTTTCAAATCCAGTGTCATCTCACTATAGGTTTCGACCGAGCCGATACCATAGATACAGGAGACGGAGGCGACAATAATGACATCATCCCGCTCCAGCAGGGCGCGGGTTGCTGAGTGACGCAGGCGATCAATCTGCTCATTCACCGATGCGTCCTTCTCGATATAGGTATCCGTCCGGGCGACATAGGCTTCCGGCTGATAATAGTCGTAGTAGGAGACGAAATACTCGACCGCATTATTGGGGAAAAACGCCTTCATCTCGCCATAAAGCTGCGCGGCGAGCGTCTTGTTATGGGCAAGGATAAGCGTCGGCCGTTGGAGCTTTTCGATGACTTTTGCCATGGTAAAGGTTTTGCCCGACCCGGTCACGCCGAGCAGAACCTGATCCTTCTCATGCTGTTTTATGCCGTCGACAAGAGCGTCTATGGCTTCAGGCTGATCGCCCGCAGGTTCATATTCTGAAACCACCTCGAACGAGATGCCACCTTCAGATTTTTCAGGTCGCGCAGGGCGGTGAGGAATGAATGCCGCCGAAGCGTCTTCCAGTCCTGATGTTTCATTTTTGTTCTTTAGCTGCATAAGGAGGTTATAGGGCGCTCGCGAAGAAATTTCCAATTCAATCTGACAGGAAATGCAAATTTATGTGCAAGATATCTTGCGAGAGCAAGTGCCCGCCCGGACGTCTGAGGACAGGAATGGGGGAGGACAGACGTTATTCCGGGCGGTATTTTGAAACCATTATGACTGCCAGAAGGCTTTGCCGGTTTCGGTCTTAATCTGGGCGGAGGAAAGGCCCATGTCATTCAAATATTCCTCATCCAGAGATGCCAGGTTGTACCGCATTGTTGCACGTTCCTGCCATTTAAGGATCATTGCTGTGACGGACCTCATGACCCCGGCGCTGCTGCCATAGCCGCTGACGGGCGCGAGATGCATGTTGCCACCATTAATAACTGCTTTTGTTGCCATCTTCTTATTCCTTTACTCAATTGCGCGGCCCGACGATATGGCTGCACCGGTTGTTCTGATAGGCCATATTTGTTCTTTTTCTGACTTGATTACAAACGACAAATTCTAATAGAGTGATTTAGTTTTTCTAATCTGAAACAGGATTGTGTAATGCGCTTTCCCCCGTTAAAGGCGTTACGTAGCTTTGAAGCAGCGGCGCGGCATTTAAGTTTTTCTAAGGCAGCAGAGGAACTGTTTGTGACGCCTGCGGCCGTTAGCCATCAGGTCAAGGCATTGGAGGATTGGCTGGGAGTAACCCTGTTCAAGCGGCTGAACCGGGCCGTGATTCTGACGAACGAGGGCCAGAACTATGTAATGGGGGTACGGAACGGTCTGGAAATAATTGGCGCGGCGACGGAAAAGATAATGCTTCAGGATGCCTCTGGCGCTTTGCATGTGGATACACTGCCGTCTTTCGCGGCCCGCTGGCTGCTGCCGCGTCTCAGCCGGTTTCGGGAGGCGCATCCTGATATAGATGTAAGGCTGTCTGCCTCCGATCATCTGACGGATTTTAATCGGGAAGACGTTGATGTAGTCATTCGCTACGGTCATGGTCATTATCCGGGTCTTCGCGTCAACAAACTCTTGACGGAGGAGTTGATGTTTCCGGTGTGCAGCCCAAGCCTTCTCGAAGGAAAGCATCCCCTGCGCCACCCGGATGATCTGAAATACCATACCCTTCTGCATGATGATATGCGGATTGACTGGCAGGCCTGGCTGGCGATGGCGGGCGTTACGGGAGTTGATCCGAAGAAAGGACCGAGTTTCAATGACAGTTCCATGCTGTTGACGGCGGCGATGGAAGGGCAGGGGGTGGCGCTCGGGCGCAGTACACTTGCGGCGGATGACCTTATGGCGGGAAGGCTTGTCCAGCCATTTAACATTCAGCCCATGCAGGCGGATCACGCCTATTATATCGTGAGTCCTGAAGAAGCGGCGGATCGCCCTCGCATCGCGGCCTTCCGGGAATGGATTATGGAAGAGGCGTCTGTCAGTTCCGGTCGCTTTAAGGCGCGTACGGAGGAAGGGAATACTGATACATAGAAATGATGTTCTTCCAGTATTTCGGGGCCTTTTTAAGAAAAACTAATGGTTTGTGACGGCAATAAGCGTTATAGACGCTAATGCGTGAAGGCGCGGGAAAGCGCCATGTTTTTATCCAAGCGGAAAGAGAGATGCGAAGTTATGTCTATTGTTGCGCAGAGTCTGGGTCGTATTAAGCCTTCTGTTACCATTGCGGTCACTACAAAGGCCGCGGAACTCAAACAGGCGGGTCGCGATGTTATTGGTCTTGGAGCCGGGGAGCCGGATTTCGATACGCCGGATAACATAAAGGAAGCGGCAATCCGTGCGATCAGCGAAGGCAAGACGAAATACACGGCCGTGGATGGCATTCCGGAGCTGAAAAAGGCAATTTGTGCGAAATTCAAGCGTGACAACGATCTCGATTATGAACCGTCCCAGATAACGGTCGGCACTGGCGGCAAGCAGATCATCTATAATGCATTGATCGCCACTCTGAATCCAGGCGATGAAGTGCTTATTCCGGCGCCATACTGGGTCTCCTATCCGGACATGGTTCTGCTGGGCGGCGGGGAGCCGGTTTTTATTCCGACATCCGCGGAGAACAACTTCAAGATGCAGCCCGCTGATCTTGAGGCGGCCATTACGCCAAAAACCAAATGGCTGATTTTCAACTCTCCGTCAAACCCGTCAGGTGCCGGGTACAGCCATGATGAATTGAAGGCGCTGACGGATGTTCTGGTCCGCCATCCGCATGTCTGGATATTGACCGACGATATGTATGAGCATTTGGTGTATGGGGACTTCAAATTTGTCACCCCGGCTCAGGTCGAGCCTGCCCTTTACGACCGGACGCTGACCATGAACGGGGTTTCGAAATCCTATGCCATGACGGGATGGCGCATCGGCTATGGCGGGGGTCCGGTGGAGTTGATCAAGGCGATGGCGAAAGTGCAGTCGCAGAGTACGTCCAATCCTTGCTCTATCAGCCAGTATGCGGCAGTTGAGGCGCTGAACGGGCCACAGGATTTTATTGCGGAGCGGGCGAAAGTCTTTGAAGATCGCCGTGATCTTGTCGTCGGTATGCTGAACCAGGCAAAAGGCCTCAGCTGCCAGGTGCCGGAAGGGGCCTTTTATGTCTATCCATCCTGCGCCGGGTGTATTGGCAAGAAAACGCCGGAGGGGAAGGAGATCACGAGTGATTTCGATTTTATCTCCGAGCTGCTCGAGAGGGAAGGTGTCGCTGTTGTCCATGGAGAGGCCTTTGGACTGTCGCCGCATTTCCGTGTCTCTTATGCGACGTCGACGGAGGCCCTGACCGAGGCCTGTGAACGTATTCAGCGGTTTTGTGCCAGCCTGAGTTGAGATAAAAGATAAATTCACTGGAAAAGGCGGCTGATGATTCGGTCGCCTTTTTTTATGAGCCAGAGCCTGCCGTAAAATTTTCCCAATCGCTCCTGCGTTTCTGCGCCTTGCCGACGGCACTTCAAGAATCTTCTTGCTTGAGTTGCCCTGGAGGAAGAACATTAGAATAATCTAACAAACAGGGAGGTATGTTATGGTCGTAGACAAACCCAAGGGACCTCGCAGTGTTGCGCTGGTGGGTCCCTATTCAAGCGGTAAAACAACTCTTCTTGAAGCCATCCTGCATATTTGTGAGGAGACGGACCGCAAAGGTAGCGTCCCGGCAGGGACTTCCTGCGGTGACAGTTCGAAGGAGGCGCGGGAGCGTCAGATGAGCGTCGAGGTCAACGCCGCACATGCCAACTATCTTGGCGATGAATTTACCATTCTGGATTGTCCCGGATCCGTTGAATTCTTCCAGGAAAGCGAGAACGCGCTTGCCGGTGTCGATGCGGCCGTCGTGGTGTGTGAGCCGGATGGCGAGCGGGCGCTAACCTTGTCTCCACTCCTTAAATGTATACAGGAGAAAGGGCTACCAACCTTTATCTTTGTAAACAAGATGGATAAAGCGCATGGCTTGGTACATGATCTTTTCAACTCGTTGCAGGCGGTTGCTGATCGCGCGCTCGTATTGCGGCAGGTGCCGATTTTCAAGGACGATATTATCACCGGCTATGTCGATCTCGCGTCGGAAAGAGCCTATGTCTACAAGGAAGGAGAGGCGTCGCGCATCATCGATCTTCCACCGGAAATGGCGGAGGAGGAGGGGACCTCACGTTTTGCGATGCTCGAAAAGCTTGCCGACTTTGACGATCATTTAATGGAAGAGCTGCTGGAGGATATTGACCCGGAGCGTGAGGAGATTTATGCGCTGCTGCAAAATGACCTGCGTGAAGGATTGGTAACGCCTGTGTTCCTGGGGTCTGCTGAGAATGATAACGGTGTACGTCGCCTCCTGAAGGCTTTACGTCATGAAGTGCCGGAGGCTTCCGTTGCAGCGGAGCGAAACGGCTTTAATGCCACCTCCGGAGAGCCGGTTGTGCAGATACTCAAAACCTATATGTCCGCCCAAGGCGGCAAACTCTCCCTCGGCCGCATCTGGTCCGGAGAAATAAACGACGGCGACACCCTCTTCGCCGGAAGAATTGGCGGATTATACCGGCTGCAAGGCGGGAAATCAGAGAAGATAACCAAGGCCATGCCCGGAGACATCGTTGCCTTCGGCCGACTTGATGACGTGCAGACGGGCGACATTCTAATGAAGGGCAAGACGGTCGCGATGCCGGAGGATCAGGTGCTGGCGCCTGTTTATAGTATCGCCCTCGTTCCGGAGAATCGGGATGAGGAGGTCAAGCTCTCTGCGGCCCTGGCCAAGGTCCTTGAAGAAGACAACTCGCTCAAGGCCGAACATAAGCAGGAGACGCAGGAACTGCTGTTGTGGGGGCAGGGCGAGATTCATTTGAATGTTGCTCTGGACCGGATGCGCAACAAATATGGAATTAGCGTGAAATCACGACGGCCAAAAGTTGCTTATAAGGAAGCTATCCGGAAGGCGGCGAAGCAGCATGCCCGATATAAAAAGCAAAGCGGCGGCCATGGGCAGTTCGGGGATGTGCATATTGAGATCAAGCCGTTGCCGCGAGGCTCCGGATTTAATTTCGAGGAGAAAATTGTCGGAGGCTCCGTCCCCAAGCAATATATCCCTGCCGTTGAAAACGGGGTGAAGGAATATCTGATGGAAGGTCCGCTTGGGTTTCCGGTGGTCGATGTTTCCGTGACCTTGTTCGACGGGCAGTTCCACTCGGTTGATAGTTCGGAGAATTCATTCCGGTCCGCCGCGCGGATCGCCATGAGCGAAGGTATGCCGAAATGCGATCCGGTATTGCTGGAGCCGATTTACAAGGTGGAAATCGCAATGCCGTCGGAGCATACATCGCGGGTGAACAGCATTGTTAGCGGCCGTCGGGGGCAGATTCTGGGATTTGATGCCCGTGACGGCTGGGATGGCTGGGATATGCTGGTGGCGATGATTCCGGAATCCGAAGTGCATGATCTGATCGTCGATTTGCGGTCCGTAACTCTCGGGGTGGGGACCTACCGCAGCGAGTTTGATCATCTGCAGGAACTGACCGGCCAGAACGCGGACAAGGTACTGCAGAATCGCAACTGAACCTGCGGCCTGTGGACACTGCTCACAGACTGTTGACTTGTAGTTGAAGCTTCGTCGCCCGATTATCTCCTGTAACATGAACCAAGCAGGAGGAACTGGGCGCGTGCTAATTCGAAATCCAAAAGGCTGGGTACTCCCTGAATCGAGAGCTACTTCGGAAGATGTGTATCTGAACAGGCGGAAGATCCTGCAGGGAATGGTGGGCGCCGGACTGATTGCATCAATCGGATCGTCGGCCGCCATCAAATCCGCTCTTGCGGAGGAGGCCGATCCAAGCGCCGATCTCTATCCGGTGCCTCGCAATGACCGCTATAAAATTATGCGGGAACTGACGCCGGAAAAAATCGCCACGACCTACAACAATTTCTATGAGTTCGGGTCGCACAAGGAAATCTATAACGCAGCGCAGGAGCTTAAAATCCGGCCCTGGACAGTCAAGATTGACGGTCTTGTGGAAAAGGAGATGGAGATCGGTGTAGACGACCTTCTTGCAAAAATGCCGCTGGAGGAGCGCTTATACCGCCATCGCTGCGTAGAGGCCTGGTCCATGATCGTGCCCTGGAGCGGATTTCCCCTGAAGGAGCTTGTAAAATTCGCAGCACCGACGTCCAATGCAAAATATCTGGTTATGCAAACCTTCGAGGATAAGTCGGTTGCACCGGGTCAGCGGCAATTCTGGTACCCATGGCCCTATACCGACGGTCTGACGATAGAAGAGGCGACGAATGATCTCTCGTTCATCGTGACGGGCCTGTATGGCAAGCCCGTTCCGAAACAGAATGGCGCGCCTCTAAGGCTTGCGGTGCCTTGGAAATACGGTTTCAAGCACGTGAAGTCCATTGTCCGCTTTACGTTTACGGATAAGCGACCGACGACGTTTTGGGAGGCCCTTGCCGACGAGGAATACGGTTTTTGGGCAAATGTGAATCCGGAGGTCCCCCATCCGCGCTGGTCCCAAGCGACAGAGCGCGATATTGGAACCGGGGAGAGAATCCCGACGGAAATCTATAACGGTTATGGTGAGTATGTCGCCGATCTCTATAAAGACATGAAAGGCGAAAGGCTGTTTATGTAGATATTTGATATTTCCGTCTCCGGCGGGTTGCGAATGTTTCAGCTTCTGCTATCTATAAAATGATAACTTTCTGGAATCATTCCAATGCGCCAAGGAGGGCGGTATTAAATGGCTAATGAAGGATACCACGAGCCAATCGAGGAACTTTCTGATGAAACACGGGATATGCATCGGGCAATTACGTCGCTGATGGAGGAGCTGGAAGCCGTTGACTGGTATAATCAACGGGTTGATGCGTGCAAGGATGAGGAGCTGAAAAAGATTCTCGCACATAACCGTGATGAGGAAAAAGAGCACGCTGCAATGGTGCTGGAATGGATTCGCCGTCGGGATTCCACCCTGGATCACGAACT
>TARA_R110000787_G_scaffold16887_2_pt1 | contig 28447 bp, 32 predicted proteins | sample TARA_R110000787 | Tara Oceans TARA_R110000787 (sample SAMEA4397920) | marine metagenome | biome: Polar Biome; feature: [DCM] deep chlorophyll maximum layer (ENVO:01000326); material: water (ENVO:00002006), including particulate matter (ENVO:01000060) such as... | depth 35 m | reverse complement strand
CGCTTCAAACCACAAAAACTAATAGGGATAAAGCATTTGTTTGGGACGCCCGTCCCGATTAGCGCTTGCCTAGTGATCATAGCCTGATCTAATCGATCAGTTAAACGCTAGGAGATGATCGATGACTGACGCTTATGTACGCCCCGATGTGCAGATGATTTTGACGATGATGGCCCAATCGGACCAGCCGCTCATGTCAGACGTCGAACCCGCCGTAGCCCGCGAAATGTATAATATGATGGGCGCAATGCTGGAGGCAGACGCAGTCGATCTGGCGCGGATAGAAGATATCGCCTGCCCGGGTCCAGCGGGTGACATAGCGCTCCGCCTATATGATAGCCAGGCCGAACGAAGCGCGGAAACACCCGTTATCATGTTTTACCATGGCGGCGGTTTTGTCATTGGCGACCTGGAATCCCATCATAGTTTCTGCACTTATATCGCGCGGGAAACGGGCATCCCGGTCGTAGCGGTCGATTATCGCATGGCCCCGGAAGCCCCCTTCCCAGCGGCACCGCAAGACAGTCTTGCCGCGACGCGCTGGGTTGCCGACAATCAGGCACAGCTCAAGCTCAAGATCAGCGGCCTGATCCCCTGCGGCGATAGCGCTGGCGGCAATCTTGCATTGGTCGTTGGACAAATATTCGCAACCGAGCCAGCATCGGTTCCCGTCATCGCCCAATTCCCCATCTATCCTGCAACCCGCATGGATGCAGAGGGTGGATCGATGGACGAATTTGCCGAAGGCTTTCTGCTCACCAAAGCAAGCATGGAATATTTTGACAGCCATTATGCCCCGAACGACGATGATATTCACGTATCACCCTATCTCGGCGACCTTGCCAAATCGCCGCCAACAGTACTGATCACCGCCGGCCTCGATCCACTGCGCGATCAGGGCCGCGATTATGCCGCCGATTTGATCCGCCACGGTGTGAACACGCATTTCATCGAAATGGCAGGCAATGTTCATGGCTTCATCAATCTCCGCAAGGCAGTGCCTTCGGCGCAACAGGATGTCGACAAGATGATTACAGCCTGGAAGACATTGCTCGCATCGCTGGAATCATAGAGCGTAACGCTTGCCGGAATTTGTTAGAATATCGGTAGCGTTTCCCTATTAATTATCCCGCACGCAAATGTTTGAAGCCTGAAGCAAGAGTAGCTTGGTTAGGCAGTGATAAATGCGCTATGAACGCCTCCAAAATTCTTGTCCTGTCGCGCCCCGGGGATTCGCCTGACTTATGTCAGGGATCCCGCGCAGCAGGACATTTTTGAAAGGCAGAATAAAATCGATTATAGCAATCTCCCATATCGGCCGTGCGCCGGTATCATGCTCGCCAACCGGGAGGGCCAGGTATTTGTCGGCCAGCGACTGGACGCCGCCGACAGCCAATATCCCGACGCATGGCAAATGCCGCAAGGCGGGATCGACAAGGGCGAAAAAGCCGAAGCAGCAGCCTTGCGCGAACTGCGCGAGGAAACCGGAGTTGTCACTGACCTTGTCCAGATCATTGGCCGCAGCACCGAAGAATATCTGTACGACCTTCCCGACGAGTTGCTCGGCAAGATCTGGAAAGGCAAATATCGCGGCCAGCGGCAAAGCTGGTTTCTGATGCGTTTCACCGGCGATGACGATCATATTGATATCCAGACCGAGCATCCGGAATTTAAAAACTGGAAATGGACAGACCCCCAAGGCTTGCCAGATATCATCGTTCCCTTCAAAAGGGATCTGTATCGGGCGGTATTGAAAGAGTTTTTACCGCTGATCTAGTTCGAGTAAGCGAGATTTTCTATGTCCAGACCAGCCTCCGCAGTCGCAATCATCATTGCGGCCAGCATTTCCACGCCTGCCAGTGCCGTACTACCGGCACCGGTTAAAGCAATGATCGACGCTGCCATTGCATCCGGCAACAAACAGGATGTGCAAGCTGTCGCAAAACTGGCCAAAGCCACCAATCCGGATGATCACGCCGAAATCGATGCCATCATGTCGAGCTATAATGCGCAACTGGCTGCGAAAGCCGAAGCCGAGCTGCGCGAGAAACAAGAGGCCGGTTTCTTCGAACGTTGGAAAGGCCAGGGGGAACTTGGAGGTTTTCGTTCAACCGGGAATACCAGCAATCTGGGCCTTTCCGGCGGCGTCAAACTGGCTAAGGACGCCATAAAGTGGCGGTTGAATTTTCAGGCGCGCGCCGACTATCAACGCAGTGCCGGCGTAACGACCCGCGATCAGTTGAGCGCGACGATCGAGCCCAATTACAAGTTCGACAAAAGCCTTTACGCTTACGGTCTGGCGCAATTTGAGCGGGACCGTTTTCAGGGATATTCTGCCCGCTACACCCTGTCGGGCGGATTGGGTTACGAATTGCTTAAAACCAATGACTTGCGGCTCGCAATCAAGGCTGGCCCGGCAATCCGGATAACCGACTTCGCCGACGGAGAGAGCAAAAGCAGCCTGGCCGCATTGGTCGGACTGGACTTTGACTGGAAGATTTCCGACCATCTGAAATTTTCCCAGGATGCCGGCGGCACTTATGCTAGCGATGCACAAGGCTTCACTTCGGCCATCGCCGTCATCGATAGCGACAACACAACGATCAATGCCACCTCAGCTCTCGACGCAAAGCTTCTCGGCTCACTTTCAGCACGATTATCCTATACGATAGAACATGAAACCAACCCTGCAGCGGGCAGTATCAAAACCGATACTCTTAGTCGCGCAACATTGGTCTATGACTTCTAAACGTCTGGAAAACCACGCCCGTCAGGGTGTTTCGGTATCCGGCTCTTCATCACCGATTTTCGGCTTTGGCGTAACCGCTTCAGCCGACAGAACCGGTTTCTTGTCTGCCAGTTTGATAGCCGACGCCAGCTGGTCATTCTGTGAGCAGCTCGACCGGCACAAGGTTTCAATCCGCGAAAGATTCACCCGGGCTTTTTCCAGCGCGCCCCGCTGGATGAGAGCCTCGCCCTGTCCGGCCAGTGCATCGAGATTGTTCGGATCCAGTATGAGAGCCTCGCGATACAGACGGATCGCCTTGCCAGGCAGCTGCTGAACGCGGGCAATTTGTGCCAAAGCGATGAAGGCCGAGCCATTGCGCGGATCGACGACCAGCGATGTTTCATAAAGGTCCGCTGCGAGATCAAGCTCGCCCCGTTTCTGCGCGGCTTCGCCCAAGTGCATATATTCGACCGAGCGCGGCTTGATTTCAATATCGGCCGCCTGGCCAAAGCTGGCGCTCGAAACAGTGACAAAAACAAGGGACAAGGCGACAACGGCCGGTGAAAAACGCATAATCAGCTCCAATAGACTCTCGCGACCATAGCCAGATTCATCTGCATGCTGGCTTAACATGATTTGCTATCACAATTTTTCGAGACAGGTAAAATAAAAGCCATCCGTTCCGTCATGATGCGGTGAGAGAAGTGCGCCTTTACGATATGGGCGGCCAACCGGCAAATCAATCGATATTTCCTGCCATTGCGGATGGTTCTCGAGAAACCTGTCCGTCTGGTCACCGCCTTCTGCGTCAAGAAGCGAGCAAACGGCGTAAACCAGCCGGCCGCCGGGTTTGACCATCTCGCTGCCCAGCTCCATCAGCCGCTGTTGCAATTCTGTCGTGTGATCCAGCCGCTTAGGCGTCATCCGCCAGCGCAGCTCCGGGTTGCGCCGCCAGGTTCCTGTTCCGCTGCAAGGAGCATCGATCAACACCAGATCGCAACTGGCTTTCAGATGGCCAAGCGCTTCCATTTCATTGCCCGGTGCGAGCAAAATGGTCTCGATATTGCGGGCACTCGCCCTGCGTTTGCGGGGCTCTATCCGGCTCAGCCGCCCACGATCCGTGTCCGCCGCGATAATCTTGCTTTCCGGAGGCAGCATGGCCGCCAATGCCAGGGTCTTTCCACCAGCCCCTGCACATAGGTCCAGAACAAGCTCCGGCTTGGCAGCAGCGCCTGCCATGGCAATCGCCTGGCTGCCGAGATCCTGAATCTCGATGGCGCCTTCACGAAAAAGCGCCTTGTCTTCCAGCTGGCTTCCGGCCGGAAGCTCATAGCCATGCGGCAAGGCCAATGCGACCGCTTCGGGCCATGCCGATTTGACTTCCATGTCCGTTGAACGATGCCCGTTGACCCGGACATGCAGCGGCGCACGATCGAACAATGCTGTCCGTTCGGTTTCGTCGATCAAACTGGCGAACCTGTCCGCCAGCCAGTCCGGAACCTGCGCGCCGCTGGCGACCCGTTCTCCTTCTGCAATCGCCGCAGGGCCATAGTTGGAACCGCTGAAAAGCTCGCGCAATTCCGGCTGCTCTGCCACCAAACCGAGCAAGGCCTGCCTGCCGCTTTCCGGCCGGTCGCCCCAGCGCCGGATGGCGGAATAGACCAGTTCGCGAATGGCGCGGCGATCGCCCGACCCGGCATAGCGCCGTTCCTTGAAAAATTTCTTCGCGATATTGTCGGCTGATGCACCATTGTCACGCGCTGCGGCAATGATCCAGTCGAGCATCTCTATCGCGGCTTGCAGCCGTGCCGAAGGGGTCACTGGTCCATGCGATCGTCAGCATCGAAACAATAATATACTATCCGCGCATCCGGTCCATATTCCGTCTCGACCATCGCCTTCCGCTCGGAAGCGCCATCTTCACAGCTGTCCAACGTCGAATAGACGTCATTCGTCCAAAGCGGAGTGTTGTCCGCCTGCCCCGCAGGCCAGACAAACATCAGCAGCAATATTTTCGCCTCGATTATGAGATCCATGCAAAGGTCCTAACGCGTGGGATAATTTGGCGCTTCTCTGGTGATCGCTACATCATGGACGTGGCTTTCCTGCAATCCGGCATTGGTGATCCGGATGAACTCGGCCCGTTCGCGCAGATCTTCGAGCGTCGCCGAACCTGTATAGCCCATGGCTGCTTTCACGCCGCCGACCAGCTGATGAATGACATCGCGCGCCGGCCCCTTGAACGGCACCTGCCCTTCGATACCTTCCGGCACCAGTTTCATCTGGTCCTTGATATCCTGCTGGAAATAGCGGTCCGCCGATCCACGCGCCATAGCACCGACCGAACCCATGCCGCGATAGCTCTTGTAAGCGCGGCCTTGATAGAGAAATGTCTCGCCCGGCGCTTCTTCGGTTCCGGCAAGCAATGATCCGATCATCACGGCTGATGCACCGGCGGCCAGCGCCTTGGCAACATCGCCCGAAGTCCGCAGTCCGCCATCGGCGATAACCGGAATACCGGACTTTTCCGCTTCTTCCGCACATTCCATGATCGCGGTCAGCTGCGGAACACCGACGCCGGCGACGACTCGAGTGGTACAGATTGAACCCGGTCCGATGCCGACCTTGATACCGTCTGCCCCTGCGTCGATCAGCGCGCGGGTCGCCGCTGCGGTCGCCACATTGCCGGCAATGATCTGGGTATTGTTCGAACGCTTTTTGATATCTTCCACTGCCCGCGCAACCATCGCGCTGTGACCATGGGCGGTGTCTACCACGATCAGATCACATTCCGCGTCGATCAGCGCCTGGGTCCGTTCGAGTCCGCTTTCGCCGACGGTCGACGCCGCCGCGACGCGCAAACGTCCGGTTTCGTCCTTGGTCGCGTTTGGATAAGTGACGGCTTTCTCGATATCCTTGACCGTGATCAGGCCGACGCAGCGATAGTCATTGTCGACCACGAGCAATTTTTCAATTCGCCGCTGGTGCAAGGTACGCCGCGCTTCTTCCTGACTCACGCCGGCCGGAACCGTCGCCAGATTGTCCTTGGTCATCAGCTCCGAGATCAGCTGTTTGGGGTTTTCGGCAAAGCGGACGTCGCGGTTGGTCAATATGCCGACAAGCTTGCCCGACTTCTCGACCACCGGAATACCGGATATCCGGTTCTGCTCCATGGTCGCCTGCGCTTCTGCCAGCGTTGCATCGGGTGCGATGGTGATCGGATTGACGACCATGCCGGACTCAAATCGCTTCACCTGCCGAACCGCGGCGGTTTGCTGTTCGAGCGTGAGATTGCGGTGCAAAACGCCGATGCCGCCCATTTGCGCCATGACGATCGCCATGTCCGACTCGGTAACCGTATCCATGGCGGAGGAAAGAACCGGAATATTGAGCCCGATCAGCTTGGTCAGCCGGGTCTTCGTATTGGCCTGGCTCGGCACGATCTCGGAAGCGGCGGGCCGCAACAGGACGTCGTCAAAAGTCAGTCCCAACCGAATTTCTTTATGTTTGCCTGACCTGCTCATTTTCGCCACTTTCCGATGTCTGAATGTGATTCTGTGGCGGCCCATGTAATCAGTAATCGGCTCCGCCGCTAGTGGCTAATCCGGGATAAGTGCCGGTCGAGGAAAAATATCGACCCAGCGCGACGTGGAAATTGGCATCTGCAGCCGCTCCCGCCAGCAACAAGTTGTCGTTCACCTCATCGCTAACATCATGATAGGGACCATTAATATAGGCCTGAAGCCGGTCCTCGTCGGCAAAGGCACTGGTAATCATATAGGACGGAATGCCGCGCTCCAGAAAAACATAGCCGTCCTGCCGTTTGAGATAAGGATCTGACGTGCCGCTGCGGTCAATCTCGCGCCCCTCCTGCGCGGCGACCGTCTCGATATCCTGGTCGAATCCGGACTGGCCCAGACCGACGACGGCAATCTTTTGCCCGTCGTCCGAAAGCGCGATGGTATCGGCGTTGAAAACCGCAACAAAATTTTCGAGCGCGATTGGCGGATCGCTTACAAAAGCCCGCGCGCCGAGCAGGCCCTTCTCCTCGGCAGTGGTCGCCAGGAAATAGATATCCCGGTCATGACCTTCGCCGGACAGGCCTTTAGCCGTTTCGATCAGCAAAGCTATACCGCTGGCATTGTCTATCGCGCCATTGCAGATCCGGTCTTGCTCGGGCGCGAGCGGATCTTCCACCCGGCATATTCCGAAATGGTCCCAGTGCCCCACGAACAGCACTGCGCCGCTCCCGGGACTGGTGCCGGGGATCTTCCCGATCACATTGTGTGACCCATAGGATCGGACCCGGGTCTTTGCCGTCGCGTCCGCGCTCAGACCAAGGTCAACCACCGAGATGGAGGCGCTATCATCCAGCAGCATGTCGGCATCAAGTCCGGATTGCTTGAGCAGTTTCCTAAACTGATCGACGCTGATCAACCCTTCGAGCGCCGCATGATTTTCCGGATCAGCCAATGTTGTCGATCCGCGCTGGTAGAAGCGCTGAAATCGCGCCCACCGGTCCTGATCTTCAAGGATCGAAATCACTCCGACCGCTCCGGCCTCGATCAACTGCATTTTTCGAGTTCGATAATCCGGCAACTCGTCCCTGTCTTCCGGTGGCGTGCTCGGCAGCAAGACCAGCTTTCCCGCAACCGACGGACTGCCCGCTCCCGCCTCCGCATAGCCGGCGAAGACAAGCGCCATATCGGCTTGACGGGAAGATGGTTCCCGGCCGCGCAAAACGATCTCCTCCGGCCGCAATCGTACCGCCCTGCCCGAAGCTGCGGCTGAAAAAACTATATGAAAACTCTCAGGCACACGCTCCACCAACGTCACTGGCTTGTACCAGCTGTCTTTTTCACCTGCGGGCTTCAGCCCGGCCTCCGCCCACTGCGTGGCGATATAGTTGACGGTCTTGTTTTCACCGATGGTGCCGGGACCCCGCCCTTCAAACGCGTCACTCGCCAATATCTCGATATGCTTGAGCAGGTCCGCTTCGCCAATCGCCTCTGCGCGCGCTGCGCCGGAGAAAATCAAACCCGATAAAACCAAAGCAACAATGAAACGCATTGCAACAACAACCCTTTTGTTAACCCAAATAATTTGCTTTTTCCTTGGCATTATCCCGCAAATAATCAATGATAATGAGACGGTTCGCAAGGGAGATTGGAAATGGGCGTTTCACTGTTATTATTGGTGCTATTGGTCACCATCATCTATCTTTTTGCGAGCATCAAGATCGTCCGGCAGGGCTATCACTACACGATCGAATATTTCGGCCGTTTCACAACGACCGCCCAGCCGGGGTTCAATTTCTATCCGGCATTTCTTTATCGCGTCGGCCGCAAGGTCAACATGATGGAACAGGTGCTGGATATTCCGGGCCAGGAAATCATCACCAAGGACAATGCGATGATCTCCACCGACGGCGTGGTGTTCTTCCAGGTGCTCGACGCTGCCAAGGCGGCATACGAGGTCAACGATCTCTATAACGCGATCCTCAACCTCGTCACTACCAACCTGCGCACGGTCATGGGTTCGATGGACCTTGATGAAACTCTCTCCAAGCGCGACGAGATCAACGGACGGCTGCTGACCGTGATTGACGATGCGACGACGCCGTGGGGGATCAAGATCACCCGGGTCGAGATCAAGGACATCCGTCCGCCTCAGGATATCATCAACGCGATGGCCCGGCAGATGAAGGCAGAGCGCGAGAAACGCGCCAATATCCTTGACGCAGAAGGCGCGCGCGCCTCCGAAATCCTGCGCTCAGAAGGCGAGAAGCAGGGGCAGATCTTGCAGGCTGAAGGCCGCAAGGAAGCCGCCTTCCTCGATGCCGAAGCCCGCGAACGCGAAGCCCAGGCCGAAGCGAAAGCAACCCAGATGGTGTCCGAAGCCATTGCCGGCGGCAATGCACAGGCAATCAACTATTTTGTCGCTCAGGATTATGTGAAGGCGGTCGAAAAATTCGCTACCTCACCGAATGCCAAAACCATATTATTCCCGATCGAAGCCACGCAGCTGATCGGAACATTGGGCGGCATTGGCGCTTTGGCGAAAGAAGCGCTGGGTGAAAACACGCAGATGTTTTCGCCACCAGCGCGCAAAGGTCCTTTCGACAACAAGGACTAAGCGAGGCAACGAGAAAGCAGAGCATAGGCAATGGATGACTTCACCATCAACAATCCGGAATATGTCTGGCTGGGCCTAGCCGCGCTGCTCGCGCTGGCGGAGCTGTTCGTGCCGGGCGTCTTCCTGATCTGGGTGGCTGCAGCAGCGGCGGTGACCGGAATCCTGTCGCTGTTCATCGACATGACCTTTGCCGGTCAGCTGACCGTATTTGGCCTGTCGACCATAGCCGCAGTGCTCGGTGGACGGCGCTGGTATCTGACCCACAATGTCGAAAGCGAAAGCCCTCTGCTCAACAACCGTTCGGCGCAGCTGGTCGGACGAACCGTAACCGTTGTGGAGACAATTTCTGCCACCAGCGGACGGGTGAAGGTCGCCGATGGCGAATGGAAAGCCAAAGGGCCGAACATGAAAAAAGGGACAATCGCAAAGGTCGCAGCGGTAGAAGGCGGTGTCCTCCGGCTGGAAGCGCTGGAAGACACCGCAATATCGGATTCCAAACCTATTTCTTGAAGAAACCCTTCGCCATATTGGTGATGTCGTTGATCGGATTGCCATCGCCATCGCGGTCCAGAAAGCTGGTCGCCTTGCCCAGCAAGCCTTCTTTGCCGGTCAGTTTGTCCATAAGACTGCCCTCGCCATCCAGACCGGCTTTTTCAGCCAGTGCCGGCAAGAGGCCTTTAAGTTTTTCAGCGTCAACACCCGCTTCAGCAGCCGCTTCCTTGATCGCGGTCATCTTGTCGGTGCTGCCGTCGCGCAATTTTGCGAACAGTGCCTCACCACCCTTTTTGGCTTCGTCGGCCGTCATCCCGGCTTTTTCCGCAATGTCGTCGATACTGAAATTTTCGGGCAACATATCCATGATTTTTTCGAGCATGCTCATAATCCATATCCTTCAATAGAGGTAAGTTTAGCGTACCAGCTTTCCGGCCATTCCAATAATGTCATCTAGCGGATTGCCGTCGCCATTCAGATCGAGCATCGAGGCGATACCGCCGAGGCCACCGGAAGATGCATTATTGCCTCCGCCCAGCAAACCGCCGATCAGGCCGCCCAGTCCGCCGCCGCTACCGGCGCTGCCCGAACTTTCCTTGGCCATATATCCGGCGACCATCATGGCAACGACCGGCAACATTTTCTTCAGCAGATCGCTGCTGATGCCGGTCTGCTGTTCTGCGCCCGCCGCGACGGTCCGGCTGACTTCCTTGGAACCGAAAATCTGGCCGAGCACATCATTGCCTTTTTCAACCGGAGTTGGTTGCGTACCGAGCACGCTGTCGAGCAGTCCGCCACCACCGAGTTGGCCCAGCAATCCGCCGAGCCCATCGAGACCGCTTGGCTGCGCCTGCGTCGTTTTCTTGAAGCCGCCCAATATGGCGGGCAGCAAAGCTGCTGCACCCGCTTGGGCGACGCTTTCGTTGACACCCAGTTCCTTGGCCATCGTGCCAATGCCGCCCGACTGCTGCAACATATCCATAATATTCATCGTCGCTCTCCTTCATTGCCGTGACGGCATGGTTGATTCTTTACTTGTCAGGACCTTAGCATATTTTCACGGCAGAAACCGGCCAATCCACAGATTTACGAGTGTTTACACCTTTGATGTGGCGGATAAGCGCCGTTGCGGGAGATGGGCAATTGACTCCGCAACGGCTAGCACCGAGATATCCATTCAAGGGCGCGGTCACGTGAGAGCGGAACCGCAAGGCCCCTAATATATAAAGGAACAAGACATGAGCATTTTCGGAAAAATCAAGAACGCGATTTTTGGCGGCGAAGCCAAGGCAGCAGAACCTGAAGTAGCGGCAACACCTGTTGCAGCAGCGCCGGCTCAACGCGCGGCGATCAGCGAAGTAGACGTTGCTTCGCGGCTCGACAGCATCCCGGGCTCGGACAAGCTCAACTGGCGCACTTCGATTGTCGACCTGATGAAGCTCGTCCAGATCGATGCCAGCTATGGCAATCGCAAGGAACTGGCGCAGGAACTCGGCAACAGCGATTATAGCGGTTCCGCCGAAGACAATATCCTGCTGCACAAGCAGGTCATGAACAAGATCGCTGCAGCGGGCGGTATCGTTCCGGCGGAACTGAAAGACTAATCATCTGGACGATATGTCCGTTTGAACTTAGGCGGGGGCTGTGAGCGATCATAGCCCCCTTCTTTTTGCCCCTCTTCCTGCTGCAGAAGCCCCGAAGGGTTGCCGCCGCTGTCCGAGACTGGTTGGCCTGAGAAAATCCTTGCGCAAGGATCATCCGGACTGGTGGAACGCGCCGGTTCCAGCCTTTGGTGACCCGAAGGCATGGCTGGCTGTCGTCGGCCTCGCTCCCGGCACGGAGGGCGCCAACCGGACCGGCAGACCGTTTACCGGCGACGCCTCGGGCGAGATGTTGTTTGCTACGTTGACGAAGTTCGGTTTTGTGAATGGGACATTCGCCAACGACCCGGCAGACAGGATTACCCTGAACGGAGCGATCATCCTCAACGCGGTCAAATGCCTGCCGCCGGAGAACAAGCCGACCGGCGCCGAAATCAACAATTGCCGTCCCTATCTCGCCAAAGCGCTGGACGGATTGCCGGAACTGGAAATCATTCTGGCGCTAGGCAGGATCGCCCACGAGAGCATCGTCCGTCTGTCCGGCGCAAAACTCGCCGATCACAAATTCGCCCACGGCGCACAGCACGAGCTACCAGATGGCCGCACCCTGATCGACAGCTATCACTGCAGCCGGTACAATATGAACACCCGGCGATTGACGGTGGAAATGTTTGAGGAAGTTTTCGAGCAGGCGGCCTATTTATCCTCGGCCAACCGCCCATAAAGCTCCGGACGCCGGTCCCTGAAAAATCCCATGCCGGCGCGGTGCTTGCGCGCCTGATCGAGATCGAATGATGCTGTCAGAACGCCGGTCTCCTGCGAGCTATATTCGGTCACCAGATCACCCCATTCATTGGTGATGAAACTGTGACCGTAAAAGGCCTGCTCCTCTTCGACCCCGATGCGATTGCTCGCGACCACCGGCATGCAGTTGCTCACCGCATGGCCCTGCATCGCCCGCCGCCACATGCGGCTGGTGTCGAGATCCGCGTCATAAGGTTCGGAACCGATCGCAGTCGGATAGAAGAGAATTTCCGCACCCATCAGCGCCATCGCCCGCGCGGTCTCGGGATACCATTGGTCCCAGCAGATGCCGACGCCGATCCGGGTGCCGCAGACATCCCAGACCTTGAAACCCGAATTGCCGGGGCGGAAATAGAATTTTTCCTCATAGCCGGGGCCATCGGGAATATGGCTTTTGCGATAGACGCCCATGATCTCGCCATCGGGACCGATCATCGCAAGACTGTTATAATAATGCTGCCCGTCGCGTTCGAAGAAACTGGCCGGAATAGCCACGCCATATTGTTTGGCGAGCTTCTGCATGGCGAGCACCGGCGTGCTTTCGCTTAGCGGCTGGGCCAGAGCGAAAAGCGCCTCGTCCTCGGTCTTGCAGAAATAGGGTCCGGCGAACAGCTCGGGCGGCAAGATGATCTGGGCCCCCTGTTCCGCCGCTTCGGCGATCAGGCCGCTGACGGCATAGATATTTGCCTGCTCATCGCCCCCCAGGGGCAGCTGCAGGGCTGCTACGGATATATTGGTCATAGCAGCCCCATTAGCGGCTTAAGGCCGCTTCTTAAACAATAATGTCATCCGGTCGGATTCACCGATCGCCTGATATTTTGCTTTATCCGCGTCGCCTAGTGCCAGCACCGGAGGTAATGTCCAGACGCCGCGCTCATAGTCGGACGTGTCGGCCGGATTGGCATTGATTTCGGAATCGCTGACCAGTTCAAAACCGTTCAGTTCGAACAATGCCACGACCGACGCCTGTTTCAGATAGCCCTTGGTACCATTGGACATGGCATAAGATGCGTCGTCTTTGGCCCGGTGCTGGACAATCCCGACCATCCCGTCATCGGCCAGCATATCACGCAAGGCGCGCAATTCGGAGTCCGCCCGGTTTCCGTTCAGCATGCCGTGCAAGGACCGGAATATCAAGATCCGGTCGACCTTGCCCTTCTTGTCATCGGGCAGCTCGTCGCTTTCAAAGGCGAGTATCTTGCCGGCATCAACGCCGGTCCACTTGGCTGCTGTCGCCGGGAAGCTTTCGGGCCAGCCCTTGGTCCGCGCCTCGCGGGCACGGTCGGGAAAGCTGCTGTCGGAACTGTCAGCGTTGATCGCGATATATTGCCCGCTAGCGGCGAGATAAGGCGCCAGCACGCGCGTGTACCAGCCGCCACCGGGGCCATATTCGACAACCGTCTGGCCGGGTTTGACGCCAAAGAAAGCAAGCGTCTGAGCAGGATGACGATAGGCATCGCGGGCCTTGTCGTCGGCGCGGCGCTCATGCGACAATACCGCCTGCAGGCCGGCGTCGGTCATCGCGGCTCCTTCTTCATGGTGCTTCGCAGCGCCGGGAACGGCCATTCCCAGCATTGCGAGCGCCGCGCTTGCCATCAGTAATTTTTTCATATGATTTTCCTCTCAAACAGTCGGGGGTTATTTTCTATGGCTGACACTAGCCCGTCCCCGCCGGGACACAATATGTAATAAAGGGCTAATCTATCCGCGGGATCTGCTGCGATATGCAGTGAAAGCTGCCGCCGCCGCGGAGCAGCGCCTGGCTGGACAGCCCGATCACCTTGTGGTCGGGGAACAGCGCCGCGATTTGATCCACGGCCTTGCTGTCATTTGCTGCCCCATATTGCGGAACCGTCACGACCCTGTTGCCGATATAGAAATTCATATAGCTGGCCGGCGCGATATCGCCGTCAACTTCATATCGCCCCGCCGACGGCAGGCGCACGACCTGCAAGCCCGATGCAGCGGCCCGCGTTGCGGCATCGTCAAAAATCTCGGCATTGGGGTCGTCAGCCGTATCGGCTTGCGGGATGGCGACCATGTTCGGGGCAACGAACCGCGCAAGATTGTCGACATGGCCATCGGTATGATCGGCGACAAGCCCGTCTCCGAGCCAGCAGATATCCTGCACCGCCAAAGCATCACGCAGCCGCTCGGCAACCTGTTCTTTGCCAAGCCCGTCATTGCGGTTGGCGTTTAGAACGCATTGCGCAGTCGTGATCAGCCGGCCAGCGCCATCGCCATCGATAGCGCCGCCTTCCAGTATCCAGTCCTGATCGCTGACCGGCAGGTCGAACCGCTTTGCCAGCCGCCGACCGACATCCTTATCACCGGCCATCTCATATTTGCCGCCCCAGCCATTGAAGCGAAAATTCCGGCCATCAGGGCCATTTGGCCCTGCAATGAAAACCGGCGCGCTATCACGCAGCCAGACATCACCAAAAGGTTCGACAACCACGTCCACGCAAGACTGGACCAGTCCGCGCGCGACATCCGCGTCCGCGACGTCCCGGCACACCAGAACAACGGTCTCGCCTGCGCCGTCATCGGCTATCGCATTGGCAAAGGCCGCCACTTCGCGTTGCGCCGCCTCCCGGCCCACCGGCCATTCCGCCGGATCGCCGGGAAAGCCGATCCAGACCGCCTGATGCGGTTCCCACTCTGCGGGCCATCTCGTCATGCGTAGCGTCCGGGATCAGTTGCCGGCGCGGCTCTTGTCCCGCGTTGCACGGAATTCGTCGCCATCATTCCAGTTCGGCCAGTCTTCGGTCATCGCCAACATCCGGGCCACGGTATAATAGACTTTCAGATCGCCCATCACGCCGTCCCAGTTCCAGTTCGGATCATATTCGTCCTTCGGACCGTGGTAGCGATTTTCGGTATAATCTTTCGAAATGGCTTCACCGGCTTCCCGGCCACCTTCGACAAGATCCTCTCCACCTTCGAAATAGATCATCGGCACGCCAAGCTTGGCAAAGCTGAAATGATCGGACCGGTAATAATAGCCCTTCTCCGGTGTCGGCTCGGCTTCGGCCACGCGGCCATCGCCGGTCAGCGCCGCTTCGAGATAGCGATCGAGACCGGATTTCCCTTTGCCGACCACAATCACGTTCTTGGCAGGGCCAGCCATGCCGAAGGCATCCATATTCACGCCACCAACAGTCTTGCTCAGCGGATAGATCGGGTTTTGCGCATAATAAGCCGAACCCAGCAGGCCCGACTCCTCGGCTGTCACGGCAAGGAAAATAATGCTGCGGTCCGGCGCGCCTGCCTTCACATGGGCCTCCGCCAGAGCGACCAGCGCGGCCGTTCCGGTAGCATTGTCGACCGCACCGTTGCAGATATCGTCACCATCCGGTGCCGGCTTGCAGCGACCGAGATGGTCCCAATGCGCGGTGTAGATCACATATTCGTCAGGGCGGGTCTTGCCCTTCAAAATGCCGACGACATTCTTGCTGTCGGTTTTCTTGATATCATTCTCGAGCGAAGCGGATGCTTTCAGCTTCAGGTCGACTGCCTTGAAGCCCTTTTTCTTCGCTGCCGCCATTTGCGCGGTCAGGTCCTGCCCCGCCGCCGCGAAAATCTTGGCCGCCGCATCCTTCTGGACCCAGCCGTTCAATTTGGTCTGGTCCGCGCCGCCGTTCGCCGACTGGGCGTAAAATTGTTCACCCGTCCAGCTCGATTCGACAACATTCCAGCCATAAGCTGCCGGATCGGTATCATGGATGATCAAAGCCGCCGCAGCGCCCTGCCGTGCCGCTTCTTCATATTTATAGGTCCAGCGCCCGTAATAGGTCATCGCCCGACCGCCAAAATCGCCTTCAAGGCTTTCGGTTCCGAAATCGGGATCATTCACCAATATGACGACGGTTTTGCCTTTGACATCTACGCCGGCATAATCGTTCCAGCCACGCTCGGGAGCGTTGATGCCATAGCCGACAAACACCATGTCGCTGCCGGCAACGTCAATTTTCGGCTGCTCCTGGTAGCTAGAGACGACATAGTCACTGCCAAAGGCAAAAGACAAATCACTCTTTCCACCGCTGATTTTCAGAGGCGACATATTCTTTGCGGTAATCCCGACCAGCGGCACATCCTGAAACCAGCTGTCGCCATTGCCGGGCGACAGGCCGGCTTCGGCAAATTTCTTGGTCAGCAGCGCAAGGGTTTTCTCCTCGCCTGGCGTGCCTGGTGCCCGGCCTTCATACGCGTCAGAGGAAAGCTCCTCTGTGATAGACTTCATTGTGTCGACCGACAATTCGGGTGCCGCAATTTCCGGCAACGCGACAGCGGCATCGCCTTCATCAATTTTCGTGCAACCGGCCAGTACCAGAGATGGCACCAGCAACGCCCAAAGCGATCGTTTCAACATATAGCTATCCTTCTGAAATTCTCTGTTTCGAAAAACCTTAGCCGCTCAATGCCAGACGCGTTTCAGCAAGGCAAGAAGCGTGACGGCTCAATCATTGGGTGCCAGCCATCACAGCACCGGACAGAAGTGGAATGCAAAAAAAAGGGCGGCCCGTTGGAGCCGCCCTTTTTCGTATATATCGTTGAAACAATCAGCGCGAATAGAATTCGACGACCAGATTGGGTTCCATTGTCACGGGATAAGGTACTTCGTCCAGTGTCGGGATGCGGACATAGGTTACCTTGTCCGTGCCGTCTGGCGTTACATATTCTGGAATGTCACGCTCTGGCAGGCTCTGTGCTTCGATAACCAGCAGCATTTCCTGTGCCTTGGAACTCAGCGAAATCACGTCGCCCGGTACAACCTTGCGCGAAGCAACATTACATTTGACGCCGTTCACCCGGATATGGCCGTGGCTCACGAGCTGACGGGCAGAAAAGATGGTCGGGGTGAATTTGGCGCGATAGACAACCATGTCGAGACGCTGCTCGAGCAGGCCGATCAGGTTCTGGCTGGTATCGCCTTTCATCGCTGCGGCTTCTTTATAAGCGCGGCGGAACTGCTTTTCCGTCACGTCGCCATAATAGCCTTTGAGCTTCTGCTTGGCGCGCAACTGGATACCGAAGTCGGACAGCTTGCCCTTGCGGCGCTGACCGTGCTGGCCCGGGCCATAGTCGCGACGATTGACGGGAGATTTGGGACGACCCCAGATATTCTCGCCCATGCGGCGATCGAGCTTATATTTTGAACTGGTACGTTTGGTCATATGAATGACTCCTCATTTGCTGTTTCTAAGTCTTCCCGGAACGCACCATCAAAACCTTGAGTCTTGATGCGGCCACCGCTTCACCGGGGTGCGGAGCCAATTGCAAGAGCGGGCCTATGGCGAGCAAACCCGCCATTGTCAACTGTCTTGGCCGGTGAAAATCTTGCGGATATGATAGTCAGGTATCGACTCTCTGACGAGTGACGATTATTGGGCTGGCATGAATGATCCCAAGCCACTGCCGCCCATGGAAACCATGATCGATGTCCGCGAACAAGTGGACCGCGTCGACGCGGAAATCATCGCCCTGATGGCCCAGCGTTTCGCCTGCATGGATGCCGCCGCGCGGATCAAACAGGATCGCAACGTCGTACGTGATGAAGCGCGCAAGGCCGCTGTTCTCCAGAATGTCAAACATCTGGCAGAACAAGCCGGAGTCCCCGTACCCACGATGGCCGCGATCTGGGAAATGCTGGTCGAAACGTCGATCAGTTACGAATTGCAGAAATGGGACCAGCTGCGCAAATAGCGCCTCCGATCAAGGCTTTTCGGCTTTATCCTTGCGGGGAGGCCGTTCCAGCGAAGAGATAACGCCGCGCCAGGTCTTTACCTCTTCATTCGTCCACGCCGGCTTGGTCAGCATATTGCGGAGCGTCACTTTCGTCGCTCCAGCCCGTTCCGCCGGGTAGAAATATCCGTTTTTATCCAGCGCCCGTTCGAGATGCTCATAGAACATGTCCAGTTCTCTCTGCGGAGCCGGTTCTGCCACTTTCTTTTCTAGCGTAGGCTGAACATTGCCGACGCTGTCCGTCTTGGATATTTCATAAGCCACAAGGATGACGGCCTGAGCCAGATTGAGCGATCCGAATTCCGGGTTGATCGGTACGGTTATGATCTTGCGCGCCAGTTCAACATCGACAATTTCCAGTCCGGCCCGCTCCGGCCCGAACAAAATCGCGCATTTTCCGCTCGCCTGCGCCATATCTTCGGCAGCTTCCCAAGGCGTAAGCACCGTCTTGGTCATGCCCCGTTTGCGGACGGTTGTTGCATAGACATGGGCGCAATCAGCCACAGCCTCAGCCGTCGTTTCAAAGACCTGCGCCTGTTCCAGCACTTGGTCTGCGCCCGAAGCCGATGGCCCGGCATCCGGATTTGGCCAGCCGTCCCGCGGTTTGACAATGCGCATTTCGGTCAGGCCGAAATTCAGCATCGCCCGCGCGGCCTTGCCGATATTTTGTCCGAGCTGCGGATTGACCAATATGATTGCGGGCTGGTTGCTCACGCGCCGCCGACATCTTTCAGAGTGCCGGCAAATTCCTTGAAATCCTTGGCCTCGGTAAAATCCTTATAGACCGATGCAAAGCGGATATAGGCAACGCTATCAAGCGCCTTCAGGCCATCCATTACCATCTCGCCGATTTTCTGCGACGGGATTTCGGTCTCGCCACTGGTTTCCAGCTGACGCTGGATGCCCGAGACCAGCTGATCCATCTGCTCCTGCGCTAGACCACGTTTACGGCAAGCGAGCGATACCGACAGATCGATCTTCGACCGGTCAAACGGTTCCTTGCGGTCCTCGCTTTTGACCACGGTTATTTCACGCAATTGCACACGTTCAAATGTCGTGAACCGCGCGCCACAGCCCTCGCACTGGCGACGGCGTCTGATCGTCGTGTTGTCCTCGGTCGGACGGCTGTCTTTGACCTGGCTGTCGTCATGGGCGCAAAAGGGGCAACGCATGTTATGCTTTTCCGATCAATCCTGGTAAATCGGGAAACGGTCGCAAAGCGCCTGTACCCGTTCGCGTACATCGGCTTCAATATCGGGATCCCCCGCATCGCCTTTCTGGCGTAAACCGTCGAGCACATCCGCGACCATATCGCCGATCATCTTGAACTCGGCAGGACCAAAGCCACGGGTGGTACCGGCGGGTGATCCAACGCGGATGCCGCTGGTCTTCATTGGTGGCTGCGGATCATTGGGGATGCTGTTCTTGTTGCAGGTAATGCCTGCCCGCTCGAGCGCTTCGTCGGCGTCACGCCCGGTGATGCCCAGTGGCGACAGATCGATCAGCGCGAGATGGGTGTCGGTGCCGCCGGCAACCACGTCGGCGCCGCGTTCCTTGAGCGTTGCAGCCAGAATTTTCGCATTTTCAATCACGGCAGCGCAATAGCTGGTGAATTCCGGACGGAGTGCTTCACCAAAGGCTACAGCCTTGGCCGCGATCACGTGCATCAAGGGACCACCCTGGAGGCCGGGGAAAACCGCAGAATTGATCTTCTTGGCAATGGCTTCGTCATTGGTCAATATCATCCCGCCACGCGGTCCGCGCAGGGTCTTGTGGGTCGTGGTGGTCACGACGTCTGCATAGCCAAGGGGACTTGGGTGCAATCCGGCGGCAACCAGTCCGGCGAAATGCGCCATGTCGACCATGAACAGGGCACCGACGGAATCGGCGATCGCGCGGAACTTGGCAAAATCAATCTGACGCGGATAGGCAGAGCCGCCCGCGATGATCAGTTTCGGCTGATGTTCCTTGGCGAGCGCTTCGACTTCTTCATAGTTGATCAGATGATCGTCGTCGTTGACTCCATATTGGATCGCGTTGAACCATTTGCCCGACTGGGCCGGTTTCGCGCCGTGGGTCAAATGCCCGCCGGCATCGAGCGACATGCCGAGAATGGTATCGCCCGGCTTGACCAGCGCGAGCATCACCGCGCCGTTTGCCTGCGCTCCGGAATGCGGCTGGACATTGGCAAAGCCGCAGTCAAACAGCTGCTTGGCGCGTTCGATCGCCAGCGTCTCGACCGCATCCGATGGCGCGCAGCCCTGATAATAGCGGCGTCCGGGATAGCCCTCGGCATATTTGTTGGTGAAGACCGAGCCCTGCGCCTGCAGCACCGCCCTGGAAACAATATTTTCCGAGGCGATCAGCTCGATCTGGTTCTGCTGGCGTGCCAGTTCGGAGTTGATCGCGCCGGCAACCGCCGGATCACTTTCATCGACCGAAAAGTCGAAGAAACCGGTCTGTCTGACATCCTGAATATCGGCAGTGTTGCTCATGCGCTTGTTCCTTCAACTTGGGGGGCGGACAATTTATCGACCCGGCGCTGATGCCGGTCGCCGCCAAATGGGGTTTTCAAAAAGATGTCGAGACAGTCTTTCGCGATTTCGATGCCGACCAGCCTTGCGCCCATGGCGATCACATTCGCGTCATTATGTTCCCGCGATAGCCTGGCTGACAGGCCTTCGGAAACCAGCGCACAGCGACAGGCGGGATTGCGGTTGACCGCCATCGAAATGCCGATACCCGAACCGCAGAGCGCTACCCCCCGCTCCGCGCGGCCCGATGCCACTTCGGCGGCAAGCTTATAGCCATAATCGGGATAGTCGACACTGTCGCCGGTCATCGGCCCGAGATCGGTAAGATCATGGCCTGCGTCGTTCAGCCAGTCGACCAGAGCGGCCTTCATATCCAGAGCGGCATGATCAGAGGCAATAGCGATGCGCATGGGCATTTCCTGTAGCGAGAATCGGATGGCCGCTATTTAGTAGACAGTGCCCCGATAGGCCACCAAATATTTGGCGCGGCACAAAGCCGTCAAAGGCCAGTTGGTGACGCCGTCAGATTTCCATCTGGCTGCCGAGCTCCACCACCCGGTTGGTGGGAAGCTTGAAAAACTCCATCGCGGTCGCCGCGTTGCGCAACATCCATGCAAAGAGCTTCTCTCGCCAGACCATCATCTCCGGTTTTTTCGACGGCAGCAAGGTCTGGCGCGACAGGAAGAAGCTGGTGGTCATCATGTCGAATTCCATGCCACAGCCCTTCACCGCTTTCAGAGCCTCGGGCACATCGGTTTCCTGCATGAAGCCAAAATGGAGAATCAGCCGGTAGAAACCGTTACCAAGATCCTTCACTTCGCAGCGTTTGTCGGCATCGACCGTCGGAACATCGTTGATGTTGACGGTCAGAATGACCACCCGTTCGTGGATGACCTTGTTATGCTTGATATTGTGCAGCAGCGCCGATGGTACGCCAGCGGACGAGGACGCCATGAAAATGGCCGTTCCGGGGACCCGGGTGGCGCTATTGGCTGCAGATTTCGTGAATATCTCGATCGGCATGGCCGCTTCCGCCATGTTTTTCCGCATGATCTGGCGCCCTTTGGCCCATGTCGTCAGGATAACGAAAGCGACACCACCAACGGCCAGCGGGAACCAGCCGCCATCGGGAACCTTGGTCAGGTTCGCCGCGAAATAAGCACCGTCAACGATGAAGAAAACGGCCAGCAGCGGAATGGTGATCCACAATTTCCATTTCCACAATACCACCATCACTATGGCCAGCAAGCAGGTGTCGATGAACATCGCGCCGGTAACCGCAATCCCGTAAGCCGAGGCCAGATTGCTTGAGCTCTGGAAGGTCAGCACCAGCAGGATGACTGCAATCATGATCGCCCAGTTGACGAATGGGATATAGATTTGCCCCGCTTCCGACGCGCTGGTGTGCTTGATTGTCAGACGGGGAATGAAGCCGAGCTGGATCGCCTGATGGGTCACCGAGAAAGAGCCGGAAATAACCGCCTGGCTGGCGATGAATGTCGCCATGGTTGCGAGGATAACCAGCGGCAGACGAAGCACTTCCGGCGCCATGATGAAGAACGGACTTTCGATCGCTGCAGCCGCGCCAGCTGCATCGAGAGAGAGGATCATCGCGCCCTGACCGAAATAATTGCACAACAAAGCCGGCATCACGAAACCATACCAGGCAATTCGCATCGGCTTCTTGCCGAAATGGCCCATGTCGGCAAATAGCGCCTCGGAACCGGTAACCGCCAGCACTACCGAACCCAGCGCCAGAAACGCCTTGACCCCGTCGGTTATGAAAAATTGTACGGCATACCATGGGTTGAAAGCATATAGGACCGAAGGATGACCGATAATCTGGATGATACCGAGCGTCCCGATAACGGTGAAATAGACAAACATCACCGGCGCAAACAATGCGCCTATTTTCGCGGTGCCACGAGACTGGATCAGGAACAGAAATACCAGCAGGGTCAGCGCGATAGGGATTACCAGATGGCCCAGTCCGGGCTGGACAACGGTCAATCCTTCGACCGCCGAAAGCACCGAAATCGCGGGCGTAATCATGCTGTCGCCATAGAAGAGCGCGGTGGCGAATACACCGAGCAATATCGCCAGCCAGCCATATTTTGATCGTCGCATGGCGCCGGAAATCAGCGCCACAAGTGCCAGGCTACCGCCCTGCCCCTTGTTGTCCGCGCGCATGGTGATGCTGACATATTGGATCGTCACCACCAGCGTCATCGACCAGAAAATCAGGCTGACCACGCCGAGAACATGGATACGGTCGAGTTCCAGCGGATGGGCACCGATAAACGTCTCGCGAAACGCGTATAGTGGGCTGGTACCGATGTCGCCGAACACGATCCCGATCGCGCCTGCGGCGAGCTTGGCTATGGCGCTGTTACGTTGTGGCGAACCGTGCGTTTGCACTGTGCTGCCTGACGATTCTGCACTTTCGGTTTGTTCTGCGGACATTGGTTAGCCGTTAAGGCGATACCCCGATCAATTTGGACACAACAAGTTATTTACTGGCAATCGTGTCAGCAAGCGCGCGCGACTAGCACGGGCCATTAGCGGGTGCAACAAAGCGACGAACAGCTAATATCAACTCATTCATAACAAAAGGCTTTTTACTGCCCAGTCGGTAATTCTGGTTTGACCGGCAGCGAAGGTTGTATCTTTTCCATCGTCGCCAGTCGCGACTCGAGATCAGCTCGCCAGGGCGCATCCTCGCTGCTCCGGGCCAATAATTCGGTCCAGATCGCCCGCGCCTGATCAATCTTGCCCGACTGTGCATAGGCAAGTCCCAGAAAAAACGGTGGTCCGGGGTGTTCGGGTGACAGATCGGCGGCTTTCTGAAAGGCGAATTGCGCAGCCGGCGTGATCACGCCATCGGCATGTACGACCAGCGCATTGCCCAATCCGACCCACAGATCGGGGTCATCGGGATGTTCTCTCACGCCGTTGCGCAAATAATTGGCGGCAGCACCATGCTTGCCTGTACGGTTAAGGGAGTCGGAAAAAACCAGCCATTCCCGCGCGGTTCCGAAACGTTCGCCCATCTCGTTACGTGCGTCAATTGTATCATCGTCAAAGCTATTGGGCTTTTCGGTCGGCTCGATCGAGACCCCGGCCATGCCGGGATGTCCCTGCCAGGCGTAACCGGCAATACCCAGCAACAGCGCGGCAGCGGTAATTTCATATGTGGGTCGAGGCATTTTACCCACGAAGATCAGCGCAGCAGCACAAGCCAGTACAAAAAGAAAAATTATGATCCAGCCCATCATTCATCATCCTTGGGTTTGCGGAAACGTCCACGCGCCAGCCACAAGGCGGCAAGCAACAGGATGATCGGCGCAATCCACAGCGGCCATGTGACCGCCGAAGCTATCGGCGGATTGTAGGACACCCAATTTCCATAGCGTTCAACGAGCCAGCTTCTGACCTGCTCCGGCGTTTCACCCGCGGCGATTCTCTCCCGCACCTGGCTGCGCATATCGCCCGCCATCGGCGCGTTGCTGTCGGCAATCGACTGACTCTGGCATTTGAGACAGCGCAGTTCATCCATCAGGTCACGCGCAGCGGCTTCCTGTTGCGGGTCATCCAGTTGCCGGTTGGCATAAGGCGCGGGCGGCAGGCCGGTCTGCGCTACAACCGGGACCGCAAGACACATGGTGATCAGCAGAACAAGCAAACGCTTCATTTCGCGTCCTCCAGCAATTTCAGAAGCTCGGGAACATCTTCTTCACGGATATCTCCGATATGCTGATGGACGATGATGCCATTGCCATCGATCACAAAAGTCTCCGGAACGCCGGATGACCCCAGTTCAAGCTGGACCTTGCTGGTCGTGTCGGTACCGATCCGGGCATAAGGATTGCCCCAGCGGTTGAGAAAATTGGCAATATCTTCGGGCGTATCGCGGCTGGCGATCGCGTTGATCTCGACCCCGGCCTTTTGCAGCGCCAACAATTGCGGAGCTTCCGCAATGCACGGCACGCACCAACTAGCGAAGATATTGAGCAATGTCGGCTTGCCTTGTGCGAGATCGGCACTGCTTACAGCTGGCCGCTGTTCAACCGCAGCGGGCAAGGCAAATGCAGGCATCGGCTTGCCCACCATCTTGCTCTCGATGATATTATCCTTGGGCATGATCAGGCCGGTCGCCACTGCGGCAAAGAAGATGCCGAAAAGCACGAGCGGCAACCAGAGCAGCCAGCGATTCATATCATAGCCTCGGCATATTCGCGCTGCTTGCGCTGTTTATAGCCGCGCCGCAATCGACCGATCATCGCGAGCAATCCGCCCAGCGCGACCAATATTCCGCCAAACCAGATCAACGGAACAAATGGTTTCCACCAGACCCGTATCTGCCAGCGACCCTGGCTGTCGCCATCACCCAGCACCACATAGAGCTGCCCGTTCCAGCGGGTCAGCAGCGCGGCTTCGCTGGTCTGCGTCTGGGCGGCGGCAAACATCCGGTTTTGCGGTGCGATCTCACGGATGGTCCCGTCGCCATATTGCGCAGTGATCCGGCTTTCGAGCGCGGTCCAGTTGGGCCCCGCCATCGGTTCGATTGCGTCAAATTTCAATTTCCATTTGTTGATGGAAATTTCGTCGCCCGGCCTTGCCGCGACCAGATTTTCCTCGGTAAAGCTGCTTTCGCACGCCATGCCGACGAGAGCGACCGCGATACCGAAATGGGCGATGACCATGCCGTAAGTGTGCAGTGGCGTGCGCCGCAGGTTGCGTTTCCACAATGGCGCGAAACTGGCAACGGCGACCCCGGCGGCCAGGCCAAGGCCGAGCAATGCGAGGACCGACATGCCGGTGGTAAACAAAGCCAAAGCAAATAAAGCAGCGGCTGCGACCAGAATCGGGATCGAGATGCGGTTGAGCAACGCTTTGGAACTATCGCGTCGCCAGCGTAGCAGCGGGCCTGCGGCCATGACTGCTACCAGCATCAGGGCGAGCGGCCCGGTCGCGAGATTGAAATAGGGAGGTCCAACGGACAGCTTGTCCCCGGTCAACGCTTCGACCAGCAAGGGATAAAGCGTACCAATGAAGACCAGCGCCAATATCACCGAAAGCAGCAGATTGTTGGCAACCAGCGCGCCTTCCCGGCTGACCAGCTCGAACCGCGATCCTTCTTTCACAGTGCTGACGCGCAACGCAAACAGAGCCATGGCGCCACCAATATAGAGGGCGAGCAGAGCCAGAATGAAGCTGCCTCTTTCCGGATCGACGGCAAAGGCATGAACGCTGGTCAAAATGCCGGAGCGTACGAGGAATGTACCGATCATCGACATCGAGAAAGCGACCACAGCCAGCATCAGCGTCCACGCGCGCAATCCGTCGCGCGTCGCAAGGACGGTTACGGAATGAAGCAACGCTGTCGCCGCCAGCCATGGCATAAGCGACGCATTTTCAACCGGATCCCAGAACCACCAGCCACCCCAGCCCAGTTCATAATAAGCCCAATAGCTGCCCGCAGTGATACCGAGCGTCAGAAATATCCACGCGCCCAGCACCCATGGCCGCATCGCCTTGGCAAAATCGGCCCCGACGTCGCGGGTAATCATCGCGCCAACAGCGAAGGAGAAGGCCACCGAAAGGCCGACATAGCCGAAATAGAGTGTTGGCGGATGAAAGGCGAGACCGGGATCCTGGAGCAGAGGATTGAGCCCCTGCCCTTCAGCCGGGATTGGAAACATCCGTTCGAACGGGTTGGAGGAAATCAGCAGGAAGGCATAAAAGCCGATGCTGATAAAGGCTTGCGCTGCAAGAGTAGCGACCAGAGTCCTGGTTTTCAGCGAACGTTCGAATAATGCGATAAAGGCGCCAGCCAATCCCATCACCGTCACCCACAGCAGCATCGATCCTTCGTGATTGCCCCAGGTTCCGGCAAATTTATAAATGAACGGCTTTACCGAGGCGCTGTTCATTACCACCAGTCTGACCGACATGTCGGAACGCAGGAACAGCCAGATCAGGAGCAGGAACGACAACGCGACAAAGAGTCCCTGCGCAACCGCGACCGGCCGGATTGCCGCAAAATATTCCTGCCGGTCAGCGCGCAACCCAATCGCACCCAGAGCAAATTGCAGGAGCGCGAGCGCAGCGGCCAGCCAAAGCGCGATCAGTCCCGTTTCGGCGATCATTGGACCAGCGTCTCCGTTTTATGTTTGCCGGATGTCATATCAATGCCCTCCAGCTCGCGCGGAATATAATTTTCATCATGTTTGGCGAGCAAGGTCTCGGCGACAAACATGCCGTTGGCATCCAGCCGGCCGTCGGCGACCACACCGGAACCCTCGACAAATAGATCGGGCGTGATGCCGGTATAAGTAACTTTTTGCCGCGCGGTGCCGTCCTGCACGAAGAATTCCACCGTCACACCGTCAGCCGAGCGCTGGATCGAACCCTCTTCGACCATGCCGCCAAGGCGAATAGCCGAACCTGCTTCCGGTTTCTTTTCGGCAATATCTGACGGGGTGTAGAAATAGCTCGCCTGATCCTGCAGCGCATAGGCGGCCAGCGAACCGGCCCCGATCAGTGCAACCACCGCCAGCAGAACCAGAGTTAATCTTTGATGCTTTGCTTTCATTTCCGCTTACTCAACTGATCTGCCTTGCGTTCCGCCCTGCGCATCGTAACAAAACTGTTCACGATAACCGCTGCCGTGCCCATGAGTACTATGGCATAGGATGCAAAGACAAAAGGCCAGTGGTTCATTCGGCTGCCATCCTTTTTAGCCGGGCATCGACTTTGGTCTGCGCCAGACTGGCGCGCATCCGCATAAGCACAATCGCACCGAATAAGAGAGAGAAACCTATCGCCGAAACCAATAGAGGCCATAAATAGAGAGCATCTATCGTGGATTTTCCCATGATGCTGATGCTCGTACCCTGATGCTGGGTCTCCCACCATTCGACCGAAAAGCGGATGATCGGCAGATTGACGATACCGACGACACCGAAAATGGCGGCAATCCGGCTCTGGCCATTGGCCTTGCTGGTTTCGTTCGCCAGCACGATATAGGCGAGATAGAGAAAGAACAGCACCAGCATCGAGGTCAGACGACCGTCCCAGACCCACCATGTCCCCCATGCCGGACGCCCCCAGATCGATCCGGTGATCAGACATAAAAGAGAAAACAACGCCCCGGGCACCGCTATCGCACGCGCCGCGTGCGAGGCCAGCGGATGCCGCCAGATCAGCTCGGACACGCTAGCAATAGCAATGCCCGACCATCCGGCCATGCCGAGCCACGCCATCGGCACGTGAACGAAGATGATCTTTACCGTATCACCCTGCAACCGCTCGGCCGGTGTCGCCCACAGGCCCCATATGCATGCAGTCAATACCATGGCGATGCCGCCGAACAGCAGGAACGGCGTCAGCGGCCTGGCAAGGGACAGGAAATGGGCGGGATTGGCATATGCGTGCATGGGTAAAGCGATATTGCCTCGGTTGCGGATGATCAACATCAATCGCGGGTTTCGATGGCAGAAGCGGGGCGAGGCGACAAGTGCTTTTGCGATTTGCGATAGTTTGCAGCCTTGAAAATCCACAGACCGGCCGTTTCCCGACCACTATCCACGACCTTTATGCCCGTCCTGACTAGTGGACGGTTATCTTTGTCAATTCTTTGGCATGTTTCAGCGCGGCGGCATAATCGGCTTCGAAAAATATACTGGCCTTGTCATCGGACAAGCCGATACGCGCGAGCATTTTCTTCGGCTGTGGCTGTACGCCGGACAAGATGATCTTGGCGCCAGACACGCTGGCCTGTTCGATAAATTCCTCGATCATCGTCACCCCGCTCGCGTCAAGCATCGGCACAAGCCGCATCCGCAAGATGATCACCTTGGGCGTCCGTCCGATCTTGCGCATCGCATCGAGCAATTCGCCCGCCACGCCGAAAAACACCGGTCCGCTGATCCGGAACACTTCAACGCCTTTCGGAAGATCATCGCGCTGAGTCAGATCATCGCCATGAGATCCGTCATCATGGTCTGGTGCATTGCCGTTGTCGAACAGCACGGTCTCGCTCATCCGCGCCATGAACAGCAGCGACGCCAGGGTCACCCCGACACCGATCGCCACCGTCAGATCGACCAATATGGTCAGCCCGAAGGTCAGCAACAGCACGGCCCGGTCACTGTTGGGCATGCGCAGCAAGGCGATGAACCGGTCGATTTCGCACATGCCCCATGCGACGACGAAGAGGATAGCGGCCAGTGCCGCCATCGGCACATAAGCCATCAGATCGCTGCCGAACAAGATGAACACCAATATGAACAGCGCGTGCATCATGCCGGCCACCGGGGTTTTCGCTCCCGCCTTGATATTCGTCGCCGTCCGCGCAATCGCGCCGGTTGCAGGCAGACCGCCGAACGCCACCGAGCCGAGATTGG
>TARA_R110000787_G_scaffold7925_11_pt1 | contig 28462 bp, 26 predicted proteins | sample TARA_R110000787 | Tara Oceans TARA_R110000787 (sample SAMEA4397920) | marine metagenome | biome: Polar Biome; feature: [DCM] deep chlorophyll maximum layer (ENVO:01000326); material: water (ENVO:00002006), including particulate matter (ENVO:01000060) such as... | depth 35 m | reverse complement strand
GCGCTCCCGCCTCGGCTGGGGCCTTGTCGCCGATATCCATCCGACGGATTATGAACTTCGTCTCGGCATCCTGCAATCGAAGGTCGAGCAGGGCAAGATCACCATCGACCCGCGCATTCTCGAATTTCTTGCCCATCGCATAACGTCAAATGTGCGGGAGCTGGAAGGAGCGCTGAACCGGGTGCTGGCCTATTCCGATCTAGTCGGACGCGCCGTTACCCTTGAAAGCACGCAGGAAGTGCTGAGCGATCTTCTGCGCGCCAATGACCGCCGGATTACCATCGAGGAAATTCAGAAAAAGGTGGCGGAGCATTTCAATATCCGGATGTCGGATATGCATTCCGCCCGCCGGGCCCGCGCCGTGGCCCGTCCGCGCCAGGTGGCGATGTATCTCGCCAAGCAGCTGACCTCCCGCTCCCTGCCGGACATCGGCCGGAAATTCGGGGGTCGCGATCATACGACGGTGATGCATGCGCTCAAAAAGATCGAGGAGCTTCGTCAGCAGGACGTCACCCTGTCGGAGGATCTGGAGCTTTTGCGGCGGATGCTGGAATAGGGGCCTAAGCTGCCGTGATGCGACAGGCGCAGCGGCGGGCGCCCGTCCTCCATATGACCGTCGACCTTGCGGCAACCATCCGATTTATCCGCGCAAAAACCCTTACGTAAACCGCCCGCTCTCAGCCCTGCTTTCAACCCCCTGATATTGCTGGTAATTTCAGCCTGCTTTCCGGCCGTGGCCGGCCTGCGAATTGCCTGTCTTCCCGCCCTCGTTTCTGATATAGTGCGACGGCATTTTCTCCGATGGTCCGAAATTCGATTCAAGGTTATGAATCAATTTCTTAAGGTCAGGCGGATTTGCCGGTTACGGGAGAATTTTGTTGAAGTAACTGACGTTTATCGGGCATAATAAGAGCCCATTTTAAGTAACCTATTTGAAGCCTGATTGAGCCAATGAAACTGACAATAGAACGCTCCGCTTTGCTGACGTCTTTGAGCCATGTCCAAAGCGTTGTCGAACGCCGCAACACAATTCCGATCCTCGCCAATATCCTGCTGATTGCCGAGGATGGATCGCTTGGCCTGACGGCAACCGACCTCGACATTGCAATCAACGAAAAAGTCGCGGCGAATATCAGCACGGAAGGGGCGATTACCGTTCCGGCCCATCTGCTTCATGATATCATCCGCAAACTTCCCGACGGCAGCCAGGTCGAGCTCGACTACAAGAGCGCCGAGGGCCGGATCTATATCCATTGCGGACAATCGAAATTTGCGCTGGCCTGCCTGCCGCAAGATGATTTCCCGGTCATGGAAACCAATCAACTGCCGCATAACTTCACCATTTCGGCGTCCATCCTCAAACGGCTGATCGACAAGACCCGCTTCGCCATCTCGACGGAGGAGACACGCTATTACCTGAACGGTATCTATCTGCATACAGCGGATACCGAGGGTGTGCCAATGCTGCGCGCTGTCGCGACCGACGGTCACCGGCTGGCCCGTGTAGAAACGCCCCTTCCGGCCGATGCCGAAGGAATGCCGGGCGTTATCGTACCGCGCAAGGCCGTCAATGAAGTGCTCCGCCTGATCGATGAGCGGGACGAGGCTGTCTCCATTTCGCTCTCCGACACCAAAATCAGCTTCTCTTTCGGTGATACCTTGCTCACGTCCAAGCTGATCGACGGCACCTTCCCGGATTACGAGCGGGTTATCCCCGACGGGAATGACAAAATGCTGGAGCTGGACGGCAAGTCCTTTGCCCAGGCCGTGGATCGCGTTTCCACCGTCGCAACCGAGAAAACGCGCGCCATCAAGCTGTCGCTCAGCAACGACTTGATCACCCTTTCCGCAACGGGTGCGGATGCGGGCAGCGCCACGGAAGAAGTCTCCGCGTCCTACAACTCGGGCGATATGGAAATTGGTTTTAACTCGAAATACCTGTTGGATATCACCGGTCAGATCGATGGCGACAACGCCCGCTTTCTGTTTGCTGACTCCGGATCGCCAACCATTGTCCGGGACGGCGCCGACGACGGCGCGCTCTATGTCCTGATGCCAATGCGGGTATAAGGTGGCACTCGTCGCACAGTATGGTCCGGACGGCCGCAGCGAGGGATGACGCCATAGAGGAGCCGTTTGTGTCCGCCTATGTTATTACGCGCCTGATTTTGACAGATTTTCGCAATTATACGCATTTGAAGGTTGAGACAGACAACCGCCCGGTTGTTCTCACCGGCGCAAATGGCAGCGGCAAAACCAATCTTCTGGAAGCCATCTCGTTTCTGACGCCAGGGCGGGGATTGCGGCGGGCAAAACTGCTGGAGGCGGCGAATACAAAGGGCGATGGCGGATGGGCCGTCGCGGCGGATGTCCGCTCGGACGGAGGAGAGAGCACGCTTGGAACCGGACTTGTGAACAATCCGGCGACAGAGGGCAGGGAAGGACCGGAGCGGCGTTTGGTCCGCATCGACGGCCAGAATATGAGCGGATCGGCGGCCCTCGCGGACCATATCCGGGTCAGCTGGCTGACCCCGCAGATGGATCGGCTGTTTCAGGAGGGGGCCGGGGGCCGTCGCCGGTTTCTTGATCGGTTGACCTTCGGGTTCGATCCGGCCCATGGCAAGCGCATGACATCTTTCGAGAAAGTCATGCGGGAGCGAAACCGCCTGCTGAAAGAAGGGCGATATGACCGGCACTGGCTCGCCTCGCTGGAGCGGACATTGGCGGAAACGGGAACGGCCATCGCCGCCGCCCGGCGCGAGACGGCAGCCCGATTGAACGGCGCCATGAGCGCAACAGAAACCGGCGCCAGCGCCTTTCCAAAGGCGGAACTGAGCGCGGACGGAATGCTTGAAGGCTGGCTTGAAGATATGGCCGCGCTGGCGGTGGAAGACAGATATCGCGCCGAACTGGAGGCGTCACGGCGCGGCGACAGTGCCGCAGGAAGCACGACGATCGGCCCGCACAGGAGCGATCTTTCGGTGCTGCATAAGGATAAAGGCATGCCCGCCGGCCTTTGTTCGACGGGGGAACAGAAAGCGCTGCTGATCTCCATCATCCTCGGGGATGCACGGCTTCAGGCGGGACGGCAGGGACGGGCGCCAGTCCTACTGCTGGACGAGATTACGGCGCATCTGGATCAAACACGGCGCATCGCCCTGTTTGACGAGATTGACGAAATGAAGACACAGGCCTGGATGACAGGCACCGATTATGCCCTGTTTTCCGAGCTTGGAGACCGGGCGCAGTTTTTGACGGTTGATAATGGCAGTATCTGCCGGACGGCCGTCCGCTGAAAGGGAAGACAAGGTAATGAGTAACACACCGGAGCATTTGGAGGCGGCGGAATATGGCGCGGAGTCCATCAAGGTCCTGAAGGGTCTCGATGCGGTGCGCAAGCGCCCGGGCATGTATATTGGCGATACCGATGACGGGTCCGGCCTGCACCATATGGTCTATGAGGTGGTGGACAACGCCATCGACGAGTCCCTCGCCGGCCATTGCGACCTGATTTATGTCGCCCTCAATCCCGATGGCTCCGTCACCGTGCGCGATAACGGGCGCGGTATCCCGGTCGATATGCATGAGGAAGGGGTCTCCGCTGCCGAGGTGATCATGACGCAGCTGCATGCCGGCGGCAAGTTTGACCAGAATTCCTACAAGGTTTCCGGCGGCCTGCATGGCGTCGGCGTCTCCGTTGTGAATGCGCTGTCGACACGGCTCGACATGACCATCTGGCGCAATGACAAGGAGCACAGCCTTAGTTTTGAACATGGCGAACCCGTGGGTGCCCTTGAAATCGTGGGTGACGCGGTGGGAAAAAGCGGAACGGAAATCACCTTTACGCCATCGCCGGAAACCTTCACCAATATCAAGTTTGAATTTTCGACGCTGGAACATCGCCTGCGGGAGCTCGCCTTCCTCAACTCCGGTGTCTATATCCAGATCAACGACCTCCGCTCCGCCGAACCGGTGACCGTGGACCTTCACTATGAAGGCGGTATTTCTGCGTTCGTTAGATATCTGGATCGGTCGAAGAACCCGTTAATCACGGAAACCATTGATCTTGCTTCGGAAAAGGAAGGGGTCACGGTCGAGGCGTCGCTGGAATGGAACGACAGCTATCATGAAAATGTGCTCTGCTTCACCAATAATATTCCGCAGCGCGACGGCGGTACCCATCTGGCCGGGTTCCGCGCCGCACTAACCCGCGCCATCAACCAGTATGCGGCGTCGAGCGGCATTGCCAAGAAGGAAAAGGCAACAATCACCGGCGACGACGCCCGCGAAGGGCTGACCTGTGTGGTGTCGGTCAAGGTGCCGGATCCGAAATTTTCCTCCCAGACCAAGGACAAGCTGGTCTCCAGCGAAGTGCGCCCGATCGTTGAAAGCTCTGTCTATGATGCGCTCAGCCAGTGGTTTGAGGAGCATCCGAACGATGCAAAAATCGTCATCTCCAAAGTGGTCGAGGCCGCCGCCGCCCGTGAGGCCGCCCGCAAGGCGCGGGAGCTTACCCGCCGCAAGGGCGCGCTCGATATTTCCAGCCTGCCGGGCAAACTCGCCGATTGCCAGTCGAAGGACCCGGCCGTGTCCGAACTGTTCTTGGTCGAGGGTGACAGCGCCGGCGGCTCCGCCAAGCAGGGGCGGGACCGTCACAATCAGGCGGTTTTGCCGCTCAGGGGTAAAATCCTCAATGTCGAGCGGGCGCGTTTCGACCGCATGCTCTCGTCGAACGAAATCGGCACGATGATTACCGCGCTCGGCACCGGCATCGGCCCGGAAGAGTTCGACATCGAGAAGGCGCGCTATCACAAGATCATCATCATGACCGATGCCGATGTGGATGGATCGCATATCCGGACCCTGTTGCTCACCTTCTTCTACCGGCAGATGCCGGAACTGGTTGAAAAAGGTTATCTCTATATTGCCCAGCCGCCGCTTTACAAGGTCACGAAGGGCAAGTCCTCGGTCTATCTGAAAGATCAGAAGGCGATGGACGATTACCTGATCGAACAGGGCCTGGAAGAGGTGGTGCTGGAACTTGCGTCCGGTGAGCAGCGAAGCGGAGAGGACTTACGTGCCCTCGTCGCGCGGGCCCGTCAGGCACGCGACCTTATTGATTCGATTGCCCGTATCCAGAACCGACCCGTGGTCGAGCAAGTGGCCATTGCCGGGGCGCTGAGTGACGAGGTTTTGAGCGATCCGGTTCGCGGACCCGAAGCCGCCGATTTTGTCGCCAGACGACTGGATGCCATTTCTTCGGAGACAGAGCGTGGATGGACCGGCGAAATCCTGCCGGATTTCAGCCTGAAGTTCAGCCGGGAAGTCCGCGGCGTGACAGAAGTGCAAATGGTCGACAGCAACCTGATCCATTCCGCCGAAGCACGCCAACTTAATTCAATGAAGGAAGAGTTGCAGGTAATCTATGCACAAGCCTCTACCTTTATTCACAAGGACAAGCGACAGGTTATCTACTCACCGCTCGAACTGATGGAGGCGGTAACCAATCTCGGCAAGCGCGGGCTCACCATGCAGCGTTATAAAGGGCTGGGCGAAATGAACCCCGAGCAGCTCTGGGAAACGACCCTTGATCACGAGGCACGGACATTGCTGCAGGTGCGCATCAATCACGGGGACGAGGCCGATGAAGTCTTCTCGACCCTGATGGGCGATGTGGTGGAGCCACGGCGCAATTTCATTCAGGACAATGCCCTGAAAGTCAGCTTTCTGGATGCCTGAGGAAATTCTTCGCGGTTTGGCTATCTCATTTTTGCCTTATATATAGGTAATAAGGGCGGCTTGAATGGGATTTCGCCAATATTAGAGTAGCAATCGAGTTCGATTATGAAGAAGGCATCAAAGGGATCAGGCGGCAAGTCGTCGGCTTCAACGTCAGGAACGGCAGGCTATCCGCAACGTCCCAAACCCGCGCCGAGAAAGAAGAAGAGCACGGCAAAGGCCGCCTCCCGGCAGAGCCCGGCCCGGCGCACTGCCAAGGGAAAACGCAAGTCACGGCGCAATTCCGGCATTTTGACGCCAATTCTCAACTGGGGCGGCGCGGTTGCTTTATGGTGCCTGCTGCTGGGCGGCCTGTTTCTCGGATATTTCGCCTATACGCTTCCGGATATTTCCGGGATTGGCGTGATCGAGAAGCGCCCCTCCATGGTCCTGCAAACCGCCGATGGCATCCGATATTCCACCTATGGCGATCTTTATGGCGACATGCTCCCGATCGAGGATATCCCGGAAAACATCAAACAGGCCGTCCTCGCGACGGAAGACAGCCATTTCTATGATCATTTCGGCCTGAACCCGGTTAGCCTCGTCCGCGCCGCCTGGCGGAACTATGAAGCTGGCCGCGTGGTTCAGGGCGGCAGTACCGTCACCCAGCAGCTCGCCAAGAACCTGTTCCTGACGCCGGAGCGTACTTTGGGCCGGAAAATCCGCGAAACCCTGCTCGCCTTCTGGCTGGAAGCGGAATATTCGAAGGATGAAATCCTCGCGCTCTATCTCAATCGCGTCTATTTCGGCTCCGGTACCTACGGCATCGACGCCGCAACCCGGAAATATTTCTCAAAACCGGCGCCGGAAATGACAATGGCCGAGGCGGCGATGCTGGCAGGCCTTTTGAAGGCCCCGTCCTACTATGCGCCTACCCGCAACCTCGAGCGCGCGCAGGATCGGGCCAGCGTTGTCCTCAACCGCATGGTAGTGGAAGACTATCTCACGCCGGAGGAAGCAGAGAAAATCCGCGCCAATCCAGCGGTTCTGGTGAATGCCAGCCAGGATTTTCGCAATGTCCGGTATTATGCCGACTGGGTGGTCAGCGAGGTACAGGCCTATATCGGACGGACCGGCAAGGATTTGGTGATTACCACAACCCTTGATCTTGAGATGCAGGCGGATGCGGAACGCGCGATCGAAGCGCGGCTGAAGGCGGAAGGCACCGCCATGGATGTGAGTCAGGGGGCGTTCGTCGCCATGTCTCCCACGGGCGCGGTGAAGGCAATGGTCGGCGGGCGGGCCTATTCGGAGTCGGTCTATAACCGGGCGACAGTTGCCCGGCGGCAGCCCGGGTCGGTTTTCAAGACAGTTGTCTATCTTGCCGGCTTTGAAAACGGCCTTGCCCCCGACGACATCTTCAATGACAGCCCGATCAATATCGACGGCTGGCAACCGAATAACTACACCAACAAATATAACGGCGCCATGAGCCTGCGCGAGGCTTTTGCCCGTTCCATCAACACCGTCGCCGTGAAGGTGACCGAGCAGGTCGGCCGCGACAAGGTCGCGGGAATGGCGAAAAACCTGGGCCTGACCGGGAATTTTCCACTGCATCCGTCGATTTCACTTGGCACCTATGAAGTCTCCCTTCTGGAGATGACGGCCGCCCATGCGGTGATCGCCAATGGCGGTACGACGGTGCTTCCCTATGGCGTTCTCCAGATCCGCGAAAAGGACGGCCCGGTCCTGTATCAGCGCCAGACCTCCGGTCAGGGGAAGGTGATCAGCGCCGCCACCATCAACAAGATGCAGGATGTCATGTCGGCAACAATCCAGTGGGGCACGGGCAAGGCCGCGAACCCGGGCTTCGCCGCCGCGGGCAAGACGGGCACGACGCAGGACTACCGCGATGCCTGGTTCATCGGCTTTACGCCGGATCTGGTTGCCGGGGTCTGGTTCGGCAATGATGACGGGTCCGCCACCAAGCGGGTCAACGGCAGTAACCTGCCCGCTATTACCTGGAAGGACTTCATCACCCATTCGGAAACCTCCCATGCGGTGGCCTTTAACCAGCTGGAAGAGGAAAAATCGACCGACAGCATCTGGGATAGGATCGTCAACGCCTTTTCAAACCGGAACTCCGCGTCCCAGAGCAGCGGCGGCGGCGCGCCGGTATCGGACAATCTCAAGATACCGGAAAAGAAGGATTCTTTCGACTATCTGGAGAAACAGCGGCAAATGCCCTGAGCCGCTAGTTTTCTTCCCAGTGCTCTTCCGTTGATCCGCTCGCCGTCAGACGGAAGATAAGGGCGGAGCCAATGCCCATCAGGCCAATGGACGTGACCATCGCCATCTCGGTTCCGTCATAGAAATAGGCGACCAGGAATCCGAGCAGCGCGGCAAATCCCAGCATCAAAAACCCCATCAGGGCCGAGGCAGAACCCGCCTTTTCCGGAAAAGGCGCCATGGCGCCGGCCTGAGACTGCGGCAGCACAACCCCGAGGCCGAGGGTGTAGACAATCATCGGGATAACGACGGCCGAAACGCTATGCAGCCCGCCCCAGGCGGCGGCTAGCATCGCCACCCCGCCAAGGGCGCAAATCACCGTTCCGATCCCGACGGAGAAGGAAAGCCCCCGGCTTTTGGTGACATAGGGCCCGAGCAGGGTTCCGGCCATATAACCGAGAACCACGATCCCGAAAAAATAGCCGAAGTTATCGGCGGCGACCCCGAACACCTCGATCAGGACGAGCGGCGAGCCCGAGATAAAGGAGAACAGGCCACCAAAACAGAAGCCGCCGGTCAGGGCATAGCCCAGAAACTCCCGATGGCGGATCAAATCCGAATAATTGCGGACAATATGGCGCGGACGAATGGCGTTCAGGTCTTTGACTTTCAGCGACTCATCCACCAGGAAGACCGTGATCAGCGCCATGGTGAAACCGAACAGCCCGAGAACGAAAAAGATCGACTGCCAGCCATAGAAAACCACGATATAGCCACCGATCACCGGGGCAATGGCGGGCGCGAGCCCCATGATTGTTCCCATACGGGAAAGTTGCCGGGCCGCCTGTTCCCGGGCAAAAAGATCACGGACCATGGCGCGCGGCACCACCATCGCTGCACAGGCGCCAAGGGCCTGGAAAAACCGTGAGATCACGAGCTGATCGATATTGACCGCCACCACGCAGGCGAGGCTTGCCAGCACATAAATCAGCAATCCCCCCAGAATGACCGGCTTTCGCCCGAACCGGTCGGTGAGCGGCCCGTAGATCAGCTGGCACCCGCCAATCCCGAAGGTAAAGATGCTGAGGGTAAGCTGAACCTCCGCCGGGGTCGCGTTGAAAAAGGCCGCCAGCTGGGGGAATGTCGGCAGATACATATCCGTCGACAGCGGCCCGAGCGCAACGGCCGCCGCGAGATAGAAGGTGAAGGTAACTGAAGAAGGGGCGAGTCGTTTCATGAGAGGCTTTCTACAGAGGGCCCCCTGTCATACCCCGTCTCTTCTCTCAACGCCATATTTATGTAGCTCCGCCCCGTGGGATTTCAGCCATTTCTTCGCCGGGGCGACCGTGGGGTGAAGCTCATCCACCAGCTGCCAGAAGTCGGAGGAATGGTTCATATGCCGAAGATGCGCCACCTCATGGGCGACGATGTAGCTCATCACCTCCTCCGGCATGAGCAGCAGGCGCCAGGAAAAATTCAGCTTTCCCGTGGAGGAACAGCTGCCCCAGCGGGAAATCTGGTCGCGCAGGGTGATACCGCTGTAGCGGACATCGATCTTATCGGCATAGTCGGCGGCCCAGACGCTGATTTCCGTCTTCGCCATCTTGCGGGTCCAATCCTTTACCCGGCGCGGCAGATGCTCGGCGGCGCCCGCGACATAGATGCGCCCGTCCTCCGCCCAGACGAAACCGCGCTGCTCCGGGACATGGGTAATCCGGTGCATCCGGCCCAGAACCGGCAGCATGGCGCCATCGCGAAACGGAACGGCGGATGGTAACTTGTTGATATTACTTGTAATCCAGTCAATTTCCTGCTTCAGGAAATTCAACCCGGCCTTGAGGGAAGCGCGTTTCGGCAGCAGCAGGACAATACCGCGCCGGGGATCGATGCGGACCTTGATCCGGGCTGAACGGACAGGGCGCGATATCTCGATGGGAATTTTCCGCCCGTCGTAGGCAAGATAGGGCGGCGGGCCCGTCACCAACAGCGGCGCCGCGTTCTCAGTCAATGTCTTCATCCGGCCAGTCAACGATATGATCTTCCAGATCCCCCGCCCGGCGTTCCGAAATCACCCGCCCGCGCACGGAAATACCCGCCTGATGAACGGTTTCCGGATCGCCGGAGACCAGCGGATGCCACCAGGGCAGGGGCTTGCCTTCCGACAGGAGGCGGTAACCGCAGGTTTTCGGCATCCAGTGCAACTTCGGGATAATGTCCGGGGTTATGGTGACACAATCAGGCACAAGGCGCGACCTTTCCGGATAGCGCGTGCAGGCACAGGTCCCGAGGTCGAGCAGGCGGCACGCCACATCGGTATAGGCAAGTTCAAGGGTATCTTCGTCTTCGAGCTTGAGAAGACAACATTTGGCACAGCCGTCACAGAGGGATTCCCACTGCTCGGACGTCATGTCCTCAAGGGCCACGGTCTCCCAAAACGGTCGTTCACTCACACCAGCTTAAGCCTTTTTTGTCAGTTTCCGCCGTGTCTTTGCCATTGTTTTGGCTCTGGTCGGCGATTTCTGCGCCTTCAGGGGCGCGGCTGAGCTGACCGTAGCTGTTTTTTCCGCCATTGTCTTGGGTGTTGTTTTGCGCACTGCCGGAGCTTTCTTCACCGCCGACTTTTTGGCCGCCGTCCGCACCGGTGCTTTTTTCGCAGCGGGTTTGGCCGTCACTTTTGTCGCCGGTTTTTTCGGCGCCTCTTTTACCGCCGCTTTGGCGGAGATCGCCGCCTTTGCGGGCGCAGGCTTTTCGCCCCCCTCTTTCGTTTCCTTCGGAACAAGGGAGAGACGGATACGGTTCCTGGGCTCGTGATTGAGGATGAAATCGCTGATCCGCGGGGCAATTTCGCTTCTGAACTTGCTACCGTTAAACACGCCGTAATGACCGACACCCTTTTGCTCATAATGGGTTTTCAGGCTTTCCGGCAGGCCCGTGCAGATGTCATGGGCGGCAACCGTCTGGCCGATACCGGAGATGTCATCGAGCTCGCCCTCCACCGTCATAATCGCGGTTTTCTTGATGAGATCAGTGCGTACCGGGCGGTCGCCGCGATACATCATCTCGCCCTTGGCCAGGGACTGTTTCTGAAACACGGTTTCGATCGTCTGAAGATAGAATTCCGCCGTCAGGTCCATGACCGCGTTATATTCCGCATAGAAGGCGCGATGCTTATCCGCGCTATCGCCATCGCCCTGCACAAGATGATCGAACTGCTTCACATGGGCCTCCATATGACGGCCGAAATTCATGCTGACAAAGCCGCTGAGTTGCAGAAAGCCGGGATAGACACGCCGAAACGCACCCGGATAGCCGATCGGCACATGGTTGATCACCGTATGTTCAAACCACTCGATGGAGTGGTTCATTGCCAGTTTGCACGGCTCTGTCGGATGGCGGCGGGTATCAATCGGACTGCCCATCAGGGTAACGGACGGCGGTGTATTCGGGTTATTGTCTTCCGACATCAGGGCAACAGCCGCGAGAACCGGCACGCCGGGCTGACAAACGGCCATGACATGGGTTTCCGGACCGAGAATCTCAAGATACTCGATGACATAGTCGATATAGTCATCCAGATCGAATCGACCCTCATACACCGGGACATTCGCCGCATCGCGCCAGTCCGTAACATAGACATCATGGTTCGGCAGCATTGTTTCGACCGTCCCGCGCAGCAATGTCGCGAAATGCCCGGACATCGGCGCCACGATCAGGAGCTTGGGATCTTTTCGCTTCGTATCCCGTTTGAAGTGCTTGAGCTGGCAGAAGCTTTTGCGGTGCAAAATCTCTTCCGTCACAGCGACGGTGCGCATGTCAATATTGGTGGATGTAATATCAAAGGCCGGTTTTCCGTGATATTGCGTCGTTTCCGAGAAGAGATCAAAGCTCGCGGCAAGGGTCTGTGCCTGCGGCGTATCGGAGATCGGGTTGAACGGATTCCTCAGGACCTGAGAGTAAATTTGTGCGGCCATACGGACTGGGGAAAGCGCCAATTTCTGCATTTCGTTAAATTGGTAAAGCACGTTGTACTCTCCTAATTTGACAAGGCCCTTTTCACATGGGTCTTGTTATTGTTTATCTGCGCAAAAGTTCGCTGCACTGCAACATGATATAGGAAAATCTGCGGCCATGTCAGTATTTTTTGCGAAAATACAGATAATTGATTAATATTTACCCTCAATTTTGTGTGGAATCTCACACATGACAGCGGATTAGGGACATTTTTCATGCGGGTTTTTTGGTCGGTTTTATTCCTGATTCTTCTGATGTCACCTTCGGCATTCGCCCAATCGTCGTTGCTTGGCGAGGATCCGGTCTTCCGGAGCGCGGCTCACGGGGATTCCGCGGCGGTCGAAACCTTTCTTCTAAACGGAAATAATCCGAATATCCGGGATCTGAAGAAAGTCCCGCTTCTGCACCATGCCGCCATCGCCGGTGTTACGAAGACCGTCCGAACCCTGCTGCGCCACGGAGCACGGATTGACCTGGCCGATCCGCTTGGCAATACAGCCCTGATGCAGGCGGCCGCCTATGGTTCGACGGCTGTCGCCGTTATCCTTATAGAGGCGGGGTCAAAACTGGATGAGGAAAACCGGCAGGGAGAGACCGCCCTGATCAAGGCGGCGAAGACCGGTCATTATGAGGTGGCAAAGCTGTTGCTTGAAAAGGGCGCCACGGCGGACCGGACTGACTTTACGGGAAGGACGGCGCTGGAGCATGCCCAGCAAAACCGTCATTCCGATGTCGTGCGCCTTCTCTCGGAGGCAAATTCCTGATCGTATCAGAAACGGCCTGAGGTCTTATTCCGCTTCAGCGGCAACCAGTGCTGAGCGTAATCCATCGGCCTGCGGATTGGAGACCATCCTATCGATCACAATCTGCTGGGATGTGACCGACTGTCCATAATAGGACTGATTGCCTTCCGCATTCGAGGTCAGGATCGAGCCTTCCACGGACGCCCCGATAAAGAGGCCTTTGGAAATCGCGAAAGAGAATACGTCAACCTTCAGGTTTGTGGTGGTGGACGCCCCAAGAGTCGTTCCGACCGGGCCAACCGCTGCCGACAGGTCACCGCCGAGCTTGACCTGGTTGTTGATGATTGCCTGCAACGCCTTGTCGGTCATGATGACCAGCACAAGTTCATTCACCTGGGCGCCGAATTGCAGGCCGATGCTACCCTGGCCCATTTTGTAGAATGCCGGGGAAGACCAGTTTCCGGCCTCATCCTTACCGAGCAGCACACCGCCGCCCCCTGCACCGCCAAGAAAGAAACCGGCCTTCAGGACCTGCGGGAAAACGATAACGCCCTTGGCAACCGCCAGCAGCTTGCGGAACTCACCCATTTCCGATCTTTTGGTCATATCCATAACGGTGAACTTCGCTTTTTCCACCATCTGGTCCTGCGCCTCCCCCGCGGAGGCAAGGTTGCCCGAGCCCATGAGCAGAGCGCCTGCGGCCACAAGCGACAGGAAGGTTCGACGGCTCGCCCTGATTGTCTTCTGCATCTTCTCAATCCTTTTTGACTAATCGTTGGAAAACGGGATACTGCATTAAAATATGTGGTTAATGATGGCATTAATATGTCGAAATTTCTTCAGAAAAAAAGGCGGATGCGAAAGTTCCCTTGAATATGGCCAAAAAAATAGGTGAGCCGGACTCACTTGAAGACCAGGCAGATGAGATCAACCAGACCGCGCCGGGTATGCGGCTGGAAACATTGGTGTATATTCGCTGGCTCGCGGTTCTGGGTCAGGCGCTGACCGTTATCATCGTTTTGGTCTTTTTCGGCTATGAGTTACCACTGTTGCCGGTTGCCCTGCTGATCAGCGCGAGCGCCATCCTCAATCTGCTGGTCAGTTTCAGCCGGAAGCCGTCGGCGCGGCTGCCGAACCGCGGCGCCATCCTCTATCTTTTTTATGACATCCTGCAACTCGCCGGGCTTCTGTATTTCACCGGCGGCCTGACAAACCCTTTTTCGGTGTTGTTTCTGGTGCCGGTCACCATTTCGGCCACGAACCTGTCCCGGCAGGGAACGTTTTTCCTCGGTCTCGTAACCCTTGTCTGTATTTCCGTCCTGGCGCTCTTTTATGAACCGCTGCCGCTTCCCGAGAGCTCACTGGTGCTGTCGGATACCTATATTCTCGCCCTCTGGGCGGCGCTTGTGCTCGGAACCGCATTTCTCTCCGGCTATGCCTGGCTGATCGCAGCGGATTCCCGGAAAATGACCGATGCGCTCACCGTAGCTCGGGCGGAACTCGCGCGCGAGCAGCAGCTTTCCGCTGTCGGCGGGATCGCCGCTGCCGCCGCCCATGAGCTTGGCACCCCGCTCAACACCATCCTGCTGGTCTCCGAGGAACTGGCGCAGGCGCTACCCGCCGGAAGCGATGCCGCCGACGATGCCGCGCTGCTGCACAATCAGGCGAAAAAATGCGCGGAGGTTCTGGCGCAGCTCTCCAAGGGGCCGGAAACCGAGCGGTTCATCCAGGGCACCGCCCATCACAACTTTGTCGCGCTCGACAATCTCTTCACCCTGATCACGGAGAAATACAAGGACAGCGGCAAGGAATTCACCATCCAGACGGAAGGCGACATGTCCGACATTCCGCGCCTGTACCTCAGCCCGGAACTGCGTCACGGCCTTGGCAACCTGCTCAGCAACGCCGCCGAGTTCGCGACCAGCAAAGTCACCATTGATCTTTACTGGAACGAGAGCCTGGTCCGGGTGGAGATCCGGGACGACGGCCCCGGCATCTCGGAAGAAATTCTCAGCCGGCTGGGGGAGCCCTATATGTCCAGCCGCCGTGGCAAGGGCGGCATGGGCCTCGGTGTCTTTATCGCCGACATGCTGATCAAGCGGAGCGGCGGCGAGCTCAGCTTCAGCAACCGGTCGGGCGGCGGCGCTGTCGTGGAAATCCTTTGGGCGCGCCAAAGGCTCGAAAAATCTGATCCTTTTAGTAATTAAAAAGTATGCTAATCTTGATGTTGCAGGTGATTGAGCGTGAACAATAATAAAGACCGGGATATGGACGAGACAAAAACTCTGCTGATTGTTGATGATGACGAGATTTTCCTGAACCGACTTGGCCGGTCGCTGGAACGCAAGGGGTTTACGCCAACGCTGGCCAGTTCGGTGGAAGAGGGAAAGAAGCGGGCAGCGGAAGTTTCGCCCGCCTATGCCGTCGTCGATCTCCGGCTTCAGGATGGAAACGGCCTCGAAGTGGTGGAAACCATCCGCAATGTCAACAAGGACGCGAGCATTGTCATGCTGACCGGCTATGGCAACATCGCCTCTGCGGTGGCGGCGGTGAAGGCGGGGGCCATCGATTACCTCGCCAAGCCCGCCAATGTCGAGGATATCGCCAATGCCCTGCTCGCCGACAAGGGCGCCACGCCGCCACCGCCGGAGAACCCGATGTCCGCCGATCGCGTCCGGTGGGAACATATCCAGCGCGTCTATGAGCTGTGCGATCACAATGTGTCCGAGACGGCGCGGCGGCTCAACATGCACCGGCGCACGCTACAGCGCATCATGGCAAAACGCTCCCCGCAATAGATTTTATGGATCAGGAAACCCCTAAACCCATTCTGATCTGCGGCGATGCAACGGCGGAAATGGCGAAAATGCCCGCTAAGAGCATCGATCTGATCGTGGCGGACCCGCCCTATAATCTCGGCAAGAACTATGGCAACAATATCGACCTCAAGGACCGGGAAGAATATCAGGCTTTCACCCGGGACTGGCTTAACGAGGCCGTGCGCCTCCTGAAACCCGGCGGATCGCTCTATTGTTTTATGGGGGTCAAGTTCATCGCCCGGCTCTATCTGATGCTGGAAGAGACGTTTGAGCTGACGCCGCAGGGCTGGATCACCTGGCATTACACGCAAGGCATGGGGCGCAAGCGCGGCTTTTCCCCGCGCCATGAGGATATTCTCTGGTTTTCAAAAGGGAATGAGGCGTGCTTTAACCTCGATGACGTGCGGGTGCCACAGAAATACTATCGCAAGCGCAACAATATGGCGGGGGCCAACCCCGGCGATGTCTGGCAATTCAGCCATGTGCATTATTGCGCGGCCGAGCGCCTGCCGCATCCCACACAAAAGCCGGAAGCCCTGCTGGAACGGGTGATCAAGGCCTCCTCCAATGCGGGCGATACCGTTCTCGATCCCTTTCTCGGCAGTGGAACGACGGCGCGGGTGGCCGCGGTCCTTGGCCGCAAGGCCATTGGCATCGAGGTTAATCCGGATTATATAAGCATGGCCGAAACCCGCCTGAAAGCGCCTTTCTCGTCCTTTGACAGCACTGATCCGCGGGCCGCGCGACAATCGATGGATTTGCCGAAGGATCCGCTTTAAATTCAATGAACATATTGTTTCTGCACAATAATTTCCCGGCGCAGTATCGCCATGTCGCGCGCCATCTGGCCGCCGACAAGAATAACCGCGTGGTGTTCGCCTCGCACCGGGCGCCAACAGCCATTCCCGGCGTTCGAAATATTCTCTACAAGCCGCATCGCGACGCCAAGGCGGAAACCCATCATTATCTCCGCTCCGTGGAATCGGCGGTTCTCAACGGTCAGGCCGTCTTTCGTACCTGCCTCGATCTGAAGCAGAAAGGCTTCGTGCCGGATATCATCTGCGCCCACTCCGGATGGGGAAACAGCCTCTATGTGAAGGAAGTCTTCCCCAAAGCGCGGCTGCTCAGCTATTTCGAATGGTATTATCACGCGCGCGGATCCGATGCCGACTTCCTCGATCCGGCCGCCATCGGCCATGACGACACCGCCCGTATCCACAGCAAGAACATGCCGCTGTTGATGGATATGGCGACCTGCGACTGGGGGCAGGTGCCGACGGGGTTTCAACTCTCGCAGATTCCCGCCATTTTTCATTCGAAGCTGTCGGTCCTTCATGACGGGGTGGATACGGATTATTTCAGGCCGAATCCGGATGCGCCCGCGAAAATCGGCAATCTGGACCTCAGCCATGCCGGGGAAATTCTCACCTATGCCACGCGCGGGATGGAGCCGTACCGCGGGTTTCCGGAATTCATGCGCGCCGCAGCCCTTCTGATGAAACAGCGGCCGAATTTGCATGTCCTGGTGGTGGGGGAGGACCGCGTCGCCTATGGCAAGCAGCTGCCGGAAGGGGAAAGCTGGGGCAAGCGCATGGTGGCGGAGCTCAAGCCCGATCCAGAAAGACTTCATTTCACCGGGCCGCTTCCCTATTCGGAATATGTGAAGGTCCTGCAGTTTTCCACTGTCCGCGCCTATCTCACCGTGCCCTTCGTTCTGAGCTGGTCCCTGATTGAAAGCCTTGCCTGCGGCGGGCTTGTCGTCGGGTCCGATACGGCGCCCGTCCGCGAGATTATCCGCCCGGGTGTCAACGGCTTCCTCGCGCCGTTTCATGATCCCGAGGCTCTTGCCGCCCAGATTGAAGAGGTGCTGGACAATGTCTCCGAGCTTCAGGATATCCGCGATGCCGCGCGGAAAACCGCCACCGACAGATATGCCTTGAAGAAAATGCTGCCGCGTCAGCTCCATCTGATAGAAGATGTCGCCGCGGGCCGCCTGCCACCCCGGGAAAAGGCGGCGAATTGACGGCCACACCAACTCCGTATTTGCAGGGGCCGCCAGATTATACTATGACCAATACACCTCTTACATTCAGGGCGATGCAATTTGGACCCGCGAGACTATTTTAACGACGAACTGGAAGATCATGGCGAGGTTCTGGCCAAAACCCGCGCCGCGCTCGGCCCGTCGTTTCAGGAAATGCTCACCTGCTGGATCACCGCCATCGAAGGCGGCAACAAGATCCTGTTTTTCGGCAACGGCGGCAGCGCCGCAGATGCCCAGCACCTCGCGGCGGAGCTTGTCATCCGCTTTGTCGAGGATCGCAAACCCATCGCCGCCATCGCACTGAATACCGACACTTCGGCGCTGACCGCGGGAGCCAATGATCTCGGCTTCGATGAAGTTTTCGCCCGCCAGATCGACGCGCTCGGTCGCGCGGGCGATGTCGCAGTCGGTATTTCCACCTCCGGCACCAGCCCGAATATTGTGAAAGCCCTTGAAATGGCCCGCAAAAAAGGGCTCGTCACCAATGCCTTTACCGGCCGGGACGGCGGCAAGATGCCAGACCTTGCCGATGTCTCGCTGATCGTGCCCGCACAGTCCACCCGGCGGATACAGGAAATGCATATCACCCTCGGCCATATGCTCTGCGGCGCCCTCGAAAAATCCCTGAAACTGGTGTGAGCCCCCATGGAAAACCGTTCCTCCCTGCTGACCATACTGGACAACACCTCCAAGATTAACGTTCTGGTGCTCGGCGATATCATGCTGGACCGCTTCGTCTATGGCAGCGCCGGGCGTATTTCCCCCGAAGCCCCGATCCCGATCCTCAATATTACCCATCAGTCGCAGATGCTGGGCGGGGCGGGCAATGTCGGGCGGAACATCACCTCGCTCGGCGCGCGGGCGGGGCTTATCTCCGTCATTGGCGAGGATGCGGAAGGTACCGAAATCGAACGGATTTTCAGCAACCAGAGCGCCATTACGCCGTATCTTGTAAAATCAGTCGGTCGACCGACTACGGTGAAGACACGCTTCATCGCTGACGGACAACAACTCCTCCGGAGCGATCATGAAGCGACGCACCAACTGCAGCCGAAAACCGCCGGCATGGTTCTCAAAACCTTTCAGGATGCCATTCAGTCGGCGGATATCCTCGTTCTTTCCGATTACGCAAAAGGCGTCCTCTCCGATACCGTGCTGCGGCAGGTGATTTCGGCGGCGCGCGAGAAGAATATCCCCGTCATCGCCGATCCGAAATCCCGGGATTTCAGCCGCTATGCGGGCGTCACCCTGCTGACCCCGAACCGCAAGGAGATGATCGCAGCGAGCGGCATGCCCTGCGGCACAAACCGGGAAGTCGAGGCGGCGGCCCGCGCCGTCATCAAGGAAACCGGCATTTCCGCCTTTCTCGTCACCCGGTCCGAGGCCGGCATGAGCCTGATCACGGCAACAGAGGCGCATCATATCCGCGCCGAGGCGCAGGAGGTTTTCGATGTGTCCGGCGCCGGCGACAGCGTGATTGCCGCCCTTTCCCTTGCGCTTGCCGCCGGGGCCTCCCTGGAGGAGGCGGCGCGCATCGCCAACCTTGCGGGCGGGATTGCGGTCTCCAAGTCCGGGACGGCGGCGGTGACCAAGGCGGACATGAAAAACGCCCTGCACAGCCTTGAGCTGAGCGGGCTCGACTCCAAGATCACCAGCCTCAAGGACGCGCTGGACAGGGTTTCCAACTGGCGCAGCCGCGGACTGACCGTCGGCTTTACCAACGGCTGCTTCGATCTCGTGCATCCGGGGCATATTTCCCTGATGAGCCAGGCGCGCGGCGAATGCGACCGGCTGATCGTCGGGCTCAATACCGATGCCAGCATCCGCCGCCTGAAGGGCGAAGGACGGCCAGTCACCAATGAGAATTCCCGCGCCATCGTGCTCGCCAGCCTTTCCGATGTCGATCTCGTCATCCCCTTCGCCGAGGATACGCCGATCAGGCTGATCGAGGAAATCAAGCCCGACGTCCTCATCAAGGGCGCGGATTACACCGTGGAAACCGTTGTCGGCGCCGATATCGTTCAGGCATACGGCGGGCGGGTTCATCTCGCCACGCTGAAACAGGGGTTCAGCACCACCGGCACCATAGAGCGGCTGCTCGCCGCCCAAAAAGAGGCTTAAGATGGGAAATCTGATCCTGGTCACCGGCGGCGCGGGCTTCATCGGCTCCAATATCGTTGCGGCCCTCTCGGAACGAGGCGAGAAGATCGTCATCTGCGACTGGCTGGAGCAGGGCGAGAAATGGAAGAATATCGCGAAATCCGTCGTCTCCGAATTTGTCGATCCGGATAACCTCGAAAGCTGGCTTCACAAGAATGACAGTCGCCTGCGCGCCATCATCCATATGGGCGCGATTTCCGCAACGACCGAGACGGACGGCGATCTGATCCTGAAACGCAACTTCAATCCGACGCGCAATCTCTGGCGGTTCGCGACGGAAAACGCCACGCCCTTTATCTTCGCCTCCTCCGCCGCGACCTATGGCAACGGCGCCGCCGGGTTTGACGATAACGAGAGCGAAGCCGTGCTCGCGACGCTGCAACCGCTTAATCTCTATGGCTGGAGCAAGCATGCCATCGACAAATTCATCGCCCGGGAGATTGCCCGTGGCGCCATGACGCCGCCGCAATGGGCGGGGCTCAAATTTTTTAATGTCTATGGCCCGAATGAATATCACAAAGGCGGGATGAAAAGCGTCATTGCCCAGAGTTACCCGAAAATCGCCGCCGGGGAGGCGGTTACCCTCTTCAAGTCCCACAATCCCGATTATGAGGACGGCGGACAGCTCCGCGATTTCGTCTATGTGAAGGATTGCGTCGATGTGGTGCTCTGGCTGCTCGATAACGGATCGGTCTCCGGGCTGTTCAACCTCGGCACCGGCAAGGCGAGAAGCTTCAAGGACCTCGCCGCCGCCACCTTCAAGGCCGCGAACAAGCCGGAAAAGATCAACTATATCGACACCCCGGTCGAAATTCGCGACAAATACCAGTATTTTACCGAAGCCAATATGCAGAAACTCCGATCATGCGGCTTCGGCGGCAATTTCCACAGCCTGGAAGACGGCATCAGCGACTACGTCACCAACTATCTCGCAAAAGACGACCCGTATAGGTGAAAAAGTCCCGACCAATTTCTTAGCCGGGACTAGTTGCTTAAGTATCCCTTATTGGGGTATTTGTTGAGCCTTTAACAAGGCTGATTGCGTGCAAACAATCTGTTTTATTGTGATAACCTTCGCCTGATACTGCGATAATCCTATAATTTGCCGCTCGCAAACGCCAACGCCACTCATAGGATGTATCTCGGAAAGTCTCAAAAACCATATCTTGGTTTCCTTTCTATATAAAAATAGATACCGGTTGACCAAGATTCTGACTTGTGAAAAGATGAAGTCTCTACGAAGTCTTGTCCCGCTCCGGTATCTAGTTATTGGAGTGCGGGTGCGAGAATTTCAAACCCGTCGAGTCGTTTGGCGACCTCTCGGCGGGTTTTTTGATTCCCTCATCAGCCTAGGATGATGTCGATGTGATTTATTGGAGTCAACCGCAAAAATACCACATCTAGTAGCTAAAATTTTGGTGATAGCGAGATGTCGCTGAATACGGCGGTTTAATGACAATTCCGAAATATTATGGTTAATAAAAAACTGCACTCTGGTTGCTCAAACGCAACAAATAACGTCAGGGAATCAATGCGTGTATAGAATCTCTGTTTTTTCAACCACGCAAATCGGCAAAAAACAAATGATTTTCGGTTCCCTAAAACCCCTTCGGTTGGGGCGTTAGGAATTCCACCTCGATAAAGGCGCATTCGAAGTCGTTGCCGTTGAGAACGTTGTGTTCCACGCCGGTCTCGCGGAAATAGGGGACGCCGGTTTTCAGCTCGTTGCGGGTGCGGGTGCCGTCGGGCAGCTCGATATCGAGAAAACCGTCGAACAGCGGGACAACGACATAGTCATATTGATGGGTATGCCATCCGGTTGCATCGCCGCGCTTTTTGAACCGCCATTCGGTCACGCGGGTGCGGGCATTGTCGATAAAAACGCTGGGGAGGGCCGTGCCGTCGGGGGTTTCAGAACACATTGAACTTCTCCTTCATCGGGTTTTCGAAATCAAGCAGGCGGCGGGCGGCAATCCGCGCAAACCGGAGTGTGACATTACGCCGCCGGGCCGCATTGAGGTTGAAATCGGCGGAGGCGCGCAGGATCGCCCCGCCAAAATTATCGGCGACAATCAGCCCTTGCGCCTCGGGCAGCAGGTCTTGCGGGAAATCCGTATCGACGGCGAAATAAAACTCGTCGCAGAATTCCAGATAATCGGTCCATTTCTCATCAACGCGGAAGTCAGCGGGGCCGGATTTCACCTCGACCACGATAATCCGCCCCTTGTCGTTAATTCCCATCACATCGACCCGGCGGCGGATGCGCAGCTTGACCTCGGTCAGGCTGTCATAGCCCATCTGATGGAGGAGGAGCTGCACCCCGCGCGCAAGGCGCGTGCCCTTGTCGGATCTTGCCTCACTCATCGCCGCCCCGAAATATTCTTGAGATAATTCAGCATCTCTCTCAGCCGTGCCTCGGGGACTTTGCGGATTTCATGGGCCAGCAGATTGGCAAATTCCGTTGCCGTCGGGTTGAGCCCGCTGGTATCCACCGTGACTTTCGGATGGGAGAGGGAGGCGAGACGCTGCAATTCCTCCGCCTCGTCCCAGATGATATTGAAATATTCGCAGATTTGCGCGACCAGCGACCAGGACGGGCGGCCGCGATGGCCATGTTCCAGCGCCGAGAGATAAGCGGCACTGATGGCAAGGTCGGCTGCCATTTTTTTGAGTGTAATCCCGCGACTTTTCCGCAAGCTGCGCACCCGAAGGCCAAAGGGGGTCATGAAACTGTCCTTATCCGCTTGTTCTTCTCATTGACGGCTCCGCCTCAGCAGGACATAGAGCGCGCCGCTGCCCCCATGTTTCGGCTGTGCGGCGCGGATGTCAATAACCAGATGCCGCAAATCCGGCGCCGTCAGCCATTTCGGCACGGCCTCGCGCAGGATTCCGGTTTTCTCCGGCGCCATGAAAGGCGCATCCTCGGTTTTCTGTTTTGACGACCCCTTGCCGGTGATCACAAGGACGCAACGCTTCCCCTGAATTTGCGCCGCTGTGACAAAGCGCCGGAGCCGCCGGTGCGCCTCGGCCCGCGTCAGCCCGTGCAGGTCGATCCGCCCGTCAATCTCCATCTTGCCCTTGCGCAGACGCTCCGCACTGCGCCGATCCAGCCCCGGCACATTTTCGCGGCGCGACGGGGTCGGCGAATTCGAACGGTTTTCCCCGGACATTGAAGCGTTTGACCAGTTTTCCATGGCTTTCGCCATTGCCGCCGCGCTCATGTTTCGGGGGGAGGCCGTCTTTCCGGCCTTGCGAGGAGATACCATCTTGGTGGCACTCTTCGCCGTCGGCGGCACCATATTGGTGTCTTTTCCCGTCTCGACAACCCGGTTGCTCTTAAGTGGCTCTATATTGCGGGCGACATGGTCCCAGAGGTCGCGATCCTTTTCCGAAAGCCCTCGCGGGCGGCTGTCCTTCCTATTTTTCATCGTCAACGATAAGGATATGAAGGCGGCGGGGGCCATGCGCGCCCATGATCAGGGTCTGCTCGATATCCCCGGTGCGCGACGGGCCGGAGATGAAATTGACCGTGCGCGGCAGGTTGCCCGCGCCGAATTTCTCGCGAAGCTGTGCCCAGCTATCTTCCAGCGTGCCGGTAATCTGGCTTTCGCGGATCATCACCACATGATTTTCCGGCAGGAAATTGAGGGTGGACGGCGTCTCCGGTCCCGATGCCATGCAGAGCGTCCCCGTCTCGGCGATGCCGGTAAAGGCCGGGGTCAGGCTGACCTCATCCTCCGGTGATGCGGCGCCGCGGCTAACCTCCAGCATCGGTGTCTTGTCGAACGGCAGGCCGTCGAGCGCCGTATCGGGCGACATCTTGATCCGGGTCGGAAGGTTATGGGCCGCGAGGTAATCGCGCACCGCCTCCGGCACCTCCGCGAGCGAGGGAACCCGCGCCACCGTCGCCGCCAGCGCCTCTGCCTTCTCCTGAAAAAGATCGATCTGTTTGTCGCGCGAAATGTCGGTGCGGGTCGGAATGGTATGCGATGCATGCCCCTCGATCCGTGCCTTCAGGGCGCCCGCCGCCGCTTCATCCAGCGGGCCACGGCCGAGATTATGGCGGATACGGGCGAAAATTCTGTCGCGGGACGGCATTACTTCCCCTCCTGCGACTGTTTTTTCCATTGTTCCATAAAGGTACGGCCTTCGGGCGCGGGGAAATCGCGAACGGAACTCCAGCCGGTCAGCAGCGGGAGCTTGCGGATAACGCCCTTTTTACCGGCCATCCCTTTCAGGGCGCGGGCGCTGATCCGCGTCATAAGGCGGTAAAGCTTGGGTCGTTTTGCAAAAAAGGCCCAGATACCAATGCCCCAGCGCTCCGGCTTCGGCGTCACCTGGGTCTCAAACGCCTGTTCGCGCCAGTGCCGCATGATCTTGGGAAGCGGAATGCGCACCGGGCAGACTTCTTCGCACCGGCCGCAGAAAGTGGAGGCATTGGGCAGGTCCCGCGCCTCCTCCAGCCCGACCATATGCGGATTGAGCGCCGCGCCGATAGGCCCGGGATAGACCCAGCCATAGGTATGGCCGCCCACCGCCTGATAAACCGGGCAATGATTCATGCAGGCCCCGCATTTGAGGCACCGGAGCAAATCCTGCTTGTCCGTGCCCAGAAGATCGCTGCGCCCGCTATCGACCAGCACCACATGGAAGTTCGCCGGGCCGTCGATATCCTCCATCCGCCGCGGACCGGTGGAAAAGGTCGTATAGACGGACATTTCCTGCCCCGTCGCGGAGCGGGCCAGCAGGCGGAGGAACAGGCTCGCATCCTCCAAGGTCGGCACGACTTTCTCGATACTGGAAACCGCGATATGGGTTTTGGGCAGGGACTGGGTCAGATCGCCATTGCCCTCATTGGTGACAATCACCGTCGATCCGGTCTCGGCAATCAGGAAGTTGGCGCCCGTAATCCCGACATCGGCGGCGACATATTTATCGCGCAGGACCTGGCGCGCCTCATTCACCAGCGCCTGCGGGTCCGTAATCCGCTCGGTCAGGCCATATTTTCCGTGATTTTCATGGAAAAGCTCGGTCACCTGCTCCTTGGTTTTATGCAGCGCCGGGGCGATGATATGGCTCGGATACTCATGGGCAAGCTGGATGATATATTCGCCAAGGTCGGTCTCGATCGGTTCGATCCCGTTTTTCTCCAGATGATCATTGAGGGCCATTTCCTCGGTAATCATGGATTTACCCTTGGTTACCGTCTTTGCGTTCGCTTCTTTGCAGATTTCAAGGACGACATCGCGCGCTTCGGTATAGCTTGAGCACCAATGCACGCGCCCGCCCTGAAGCAGCACCTGATCCTCGAAATATTCGAGATAATAATCGAGATTTTCCAGAATATGGTTTTTAAGGTCCCGCGCTTCGTCGCGCAGGCCTTCAAATTCCGGCAATCCCTCCGCGGCGCGCGCGCGGGCGAGCGGAAAACCGCTCTTCACCCGGGAAAAGGCGCTCTGGATATTTTCATCATGCAGCGCCTCATGGGCGCCTTTCTTGAAATGACGGCTGGTGACCTGCATCAGTTTCCGCCCTCCCCAAGGCCCGGCTTGTCGCCCATCCCGGCGAGGATTTCCGCCACATGCAGCACTTTCATGTCAGCGCCCCGGCGCTTCAGGCGCCCGGCGATATTCATCAGGCAGCCGAGATCCCCGGCGGCAAGAGTTTTCGCGCCGCTTGCAATCAGGTTGTCAATTTTTGTATCGACCATTTTTTCCGAAATCTCGGAATATTTCAGGCAGAAGGTCCCGCCGAAACCGCAGCAGGCCTCCCGGTCCTCCGCCTCACGTAGCTCTAGCCCTTTCACTCCGCCGAGAAGCGCGCGCGGCTGATCCCTTACCTTCATTTCACGTAAACTACTGCAACTGTCATGATAGGTGAGGGAGGTTTCAAGCTCCACATCCCGAGGCGCATATCCGCAGACATCATGCAGAAACGACGTAAGCTCATAGGTCCGGGCGGACAGCTCCTCTACCGCCACCATCATGGTATCGTCGCCGTCGAACAGCTCCTTGTAATGATAGCGGATCATCCCGGCGCAGGAGCCGGACGGCGCCACCACATAGTCAAAGCCCTCAAAGGCGCGGATTACCTGGGATGCAATTATCTTCGCGCTTTCCTTGTCGCCGGAATTATAGGCGATCTGGCCGCAGCAGGTCTGCACTTCCGGCACCATGATGGTGCAACCAGCCGCCTCCAGCAGCTTGACCGCCGCAAACCCCACGGACGGACGGTTCAGATCGACCAGGCAGGTAACAAAAAGGGCCACTTTCATATTCTTCTTTTCCGGCGTGGACATCTGTTTCTCCCTATTTCTCAAAGAACTATAACGCCTGAATAGCGCTTCCGCCAGTTCTCTTAACGCGATGACCGCCGCCGGACCAGCATGTTCAGTATTTCCACACCGAACGAGAAGGCCATGCCGAAATAGATATAGCCGCGCGGCACATGAAAGCCGAGCCCTTCCGCCACGAGAAAGACACCGATCATCATGATAAAGGAGAGGGCCAGCATTTTGAGCGTCGTATGCTTGTCAATAAAATCGGCAATGAATTTTGACGAAAACAGCATCACCAGCATGGCAAGGACCATCGCCGAGATGATCACCCAGATATTCTCCGTCAGGCCAACGGCGGTAATGATGGAATCGAAAGAAAAGATGAAATCGATCAGAATAACCTGCAAAATGGTGATCTGAAACCCGGCGGAATAGCCGTGATAACTCTCTTTCTTGTCGCCGGTGATCTCGTCATGGATGCTGGTCGTTCCCTTGGCAATCAGAAACAGGCCGCCGCCGATCATCAGAAAATCCTTGCCCGAGAAGGATGCGCCAAAAATCTCGATCCAGGGTTCCTTCAGCCCGATAAGCCAGATGGCGCTGAACAGCAGGCCGATCCGCATGAAGAGCGCGAGGCTGATGCCGATGATGCGCGCTTTCTGCCGCTGGGTTTCAGGCAGGTGGTTGACCAGAAGAGCAATAAAAACAACATTGTCAATACCGAGGACAATCTCCAGCGCCGTCAGCGAGAGAAAACTGGCCCAGATGTGATAATCCGTCAGGAATTCCATGGTCTAGTTCATATTCGCGTGCCGCGCCGCCACCGCGTTCGGCAATAAGATCCACAGTTTTCCCTCGCTTTTCATGCCGCCGGACATATCATAGGCATAATCGCCGTGGCCCCAGAAGACATCACCGCGCACCGGCCCGATAATGGCCCCGCCCGTATCCTGCGCCATCATCAGCCGTTCGAATTTTTCTACTTCCAGGCTTGAGGACGCAGGCGCCACTTCCGTCGACAGCCAGAGCGGCACGCCAAGCGGCAGCCATTTACGATCGACGGCAAGGCTGCGCTCGGGCGTAAGCTCCACTCCCTGCGCCCCGATCGGGCCGCCGGTCTCAAGCTGCCGGAAAAAGACGTAGGATTTATTCATCTGCATCAGTTCGGTCGATTTGTCGGGATTTTCCTCAAGCCATGTCCGGATGGCCTGCATCGACATTTCTTCCTTCGGCACATAGCCTTTTTCGATCAAATCCCGGCCAATTGCAAAATAGGGATGGCCATTCTGGGCGGCATAGCCGACCCGGATTTCGCTGCCGTCTTCCATCTCGACAATGCCGGAGCCCTGTATCTGCAGGAAAAAGGCGTCGATATCACTATCGACCCAGAGAAGTTCCAGATCCCGCCCGTCGAGTGCGCCGGTCTCGATCCCGGCGCGGTCGGGATAGGGGACCAGATTGCCGCCCTCCACCCGGCCGGCAATGCGCTGGCCTTTCAATTCATCGCGAAACCGGCCAAGATCCACCATCACCAGTTCCGGCGGGCGCAGGTAAAGCGGTGTAAGATAGGGGGCTTTCTTCTCCGTGCTGCCGTTGAGGCTGGCTTCGTAATAGCCAGTAAAAAGCCCGGTTTCCGTATCATTATTGAGTATCTGAAAGGGCGTGAAATTATTCTCGAAAAAGCCTCTTCGCACATCGGCATCGGGAGGTAGCGCGAGCGCGGCGGCACAGAGAGGCTGCCAGTCGCCTGCAGTGCCCGCAAGGTCGGCCCCGCCCATGGAGCGGGTCTCAGGCAAAGTCTCGATTTTCGCGCAGGATTTGAAAAAAGCTTCGAAAAAACCGGAAAAATCCTCCTCCGGCCAGCCGGGAAGCTCGGAAAAGGAGGTTTCCTCAAGCGCGATCTGATCCTCCGTCGGAACCGTCTCGGAGAACAGCCAATAGCCAAGCGCCGCAACAATAATCGCGGCAACGACAAGGCCAGTGCCTGTTTTCTTGTTAAGGGTAAAGCTGCGAATACGCGTCACGGCCGGGACCGAAAACTAGTGCGCGCGGCGGGTGGTGATCAACAGCCAGTTCGGGTTGCGGGAGCGGAGATTCCGGGCAAACGTCCAAAGTTCGTGCACTTTATGGGGTTGCGGATCACCGGCAATGACAACACCGTCCTCATCCTTGGTCATACTGATCATTTCCGCTTCGAAGCTGACCGTGATTTCCGCTTCGGACCCCTCAATGGTGGCTTCGGTTATCTCCGCGGAGTCAATGGAGAGGATATCCGTGGACATTTCTTCATTGCGGTCTTCACGCTCCTGGATGGAGGCCTCGAAATTTTCATAAACGGTCTCGGACAGGAGCATTTTCAGTGTTTCCCGGTCACCCTTGGCGAAGGCAACGACAATTGCCTCATAGGCGGACTGGGCCCCCTGAACGAAGGTGGTCTGATCGAATGTCTTGTCTTTCT